>Ga0183097_10122_pt1 | contig 269955 bp, 233 predicted proteins | sample BioMet8_FD_128883 | JGI IMG/M metagenome (GOLD analysis project Ga0183097, IMG submission 128883) | Microbial communities from bioreactor (seeded with sewage sludge) at Lawrence Berkeley National Lab, California, USA - Biofuel... | ecosystem: Engineered > Bioreactor > Anaerobic > Unclassified ... | reverse complement strand
TTTCTAGCAGCACACGAAAGTGTTGCTGACGTTTATTGATGAGCCGCCCCGCCGTATAATGGTCTCGCCAAACAAATCGAAGGATCTGGGAGGCGGCCAGGATCGGTTTGTTTGGCGATAAACTCCTTCCGCTGGACGCCTCCCAGAGCCTCGGAAGGATTTTTCATGTCCAGGGAGAAAAAGACGCGGTTCCACGATCTGGTGTCCGGGATGGACGGAGGGTCATTCGACGATCTCCGCGGCGAGGTCCGGGCCCGCGAATGCCGCGAATGGCTGGGCGAGGCCGATTTGTCGGAGATGGCGGAATCCCTCGGCCGAAAGCCCGCCTGCCCGGAATGCGGATCGCTTTCCTGCCGGCCTTGGGGGAGGTCGAAATCGGGCGAGCGGAGGTACGTCTGCTCCGATTGCGGACGGACGTTCCAGCTGCTGAGCCAATCGGCTTTGGCCTGGTCGAAGAGGCATCTGATGGATTACGCCAAAGCGCTTGAGATGATGTCGTTCAACGTCCCGCTGGACGTGGTCGCCTCCGTCGTCGGAGTGCACCACAACACGGCCCTTCTCTGGCGGAGGAAGGCCTTCGCGACGGTCGCCGAATGGCAGAGGAAAACGAGGCTTTCGGGCCGGGTTTGGATCGACGAGATCTACACGTTCGACTACGGCGACCCCGGCGATCATTTCCGGAAGATGAGGAGAGGCCTCTCCAAAAGGAAGGTATGCGTCTGCATCGCCATCGACTGCCGCGAGAGCCTGGTGATATTCGAAACCGGCCACGGATGCCCGACCTCGGCGGAGTTGCTGAGGGCCCTGAAGGGCCACATCGAGCCCGGATCGACCATCGTCCACGACGGCCTCATGGCCCACAGAAGGCTCATCGAGGCCCTCGGATCGGCGGACGAGGTCTACAAATCAACGGTCAAGGACGAGGCGTCCCTGAAGGCGATGCTCATGATCAACAGCTTCTCGTCCTGGGCGAAGCGTTATCTCGACAGGTTCACCGGGATGAGGACGAAATACCTCCAGGATTACCTCAATTGGTTCGCCTACGTCTTCAGGGTGAAGGAGCAGGACGAAAAATGGCCGAAAACGGAGAGATTGCTCAGGCATTTGCTCCTCAGCACCGAAAATTGCAAGCGTTCATGGTGACTTTCTCGCAACACTTTCGTGTGCTGCTAGAAAAGTTTTTGAATCATTTCAACGACGGGAATCGTCACATTGGGTAAGAAAGGCAGGGGCCGGCTCAGCCCGCTACAACGAAAGCCATGAGCTTGGAAGAAGGAGGTCGCTGCGCGATCGCCTTCGAGGACTTCGAGGCGGAATTGACGGGTAGGGTGACGTTGAATTGCTTCCTTAAGCAAGGCGGAGCCAATGCCTTGGCCTTCGTATTCCATTAAGACATTGAGCGAGAAGATTTCGCCTTTGCTCGGGTCGGTCGGAGATTGTTCGGCAAAAACGATATAACCCGCTGGCGAATCGCCATCGTAGGCCATGACGATTTCGTAAGGAATACTCTCGAGGATCTTCAAGGATTGCTCGATGTCGACCTGATCCAAAACGCTGCGCGGCAAAAGATCCTCATAGGCGGTTTGCCAAGTCTTCGCGCGGATATAAGCCCAAGCCTCTTCGTCTTTGTCTTTGACGTAAGGGCGAATTTGAAAAGCCATGGAACTATCTTTAGGCGAAGCGAAAAAAAGTCAATCACCTTTTATACACGCGTCGTAAAAAACGTTTTCAATAAACAAAAAAGGCCGATGGAATCGGCCCTTTGATTGCTGGTGCGGGAGAAGAGAATTGAACTCTCATGGGTTGCCCCATACGCCCCTCAAACGTACGCGTCTACCTTTCCGCCACTCCCGCGGCGAGGCTAATTATAGGTTTACGGAGTAAATTTATCAACGGCAAATTGTGACTAAGCCCCTAAGCTGTTGTAGAAGGGGATAATCAGCCACTCCGCTAAGCCAAAATAGATGAGCAAAGCCGCGACATCGGCAACGGTGGTCAACAACGGTTCGCTCATGAGGGCCGGGTCCTTCTTGAGGGCGGCGACGCCTAAGGGCAAACAAACCGCGATGACTTTGGCGACGATGATGGTGAGGGCTAAGGCACCCCCGGTCACGATCGAGGTGCGGATCGCGAAGGAGAAGAATTCCATATTCCAGCAGTTGTTCAAGAAGACATTCATCAGGACTGGCTCGGTCGAGGTTTTGGTGGGCAAAGCCACGGCCACGATGCCAAGATACTGTTCCATAACGAACCACAGTGTGCCGAATAGACCGACGATGAGACCGACGAGCAACGCGGTGCGGAATTCCTTCCAAAGGACCTTCAAGAACTGCTTCGGCCCGAATTCTTTTAAGGCGAGTCCCCGCACCATCAAAGTGGTGGTTTGGCCGCCGGAGTTGCCCCCTCCATCCATCAAGACGGGCAAGAAGGAAGTCAATAGCGGCACGGCCGCGATCTTTTCGTCGAATTGAGAGAGGACGAGCGAAGACAACGTCCCCATCACGAGCAGAATCACGAGCCAAGGGATGCAGCGCCACGCCATTTTGCTTGCGCTGGTTTTAAGATATCCGTCATTGGTATCCGAGGGGGTTAAGGCGCCTAATTTTTCGATATCTTCGGTGGCCTCGGCCGTGATGACGTCGACGGCATCGTCGATCGTGATGATACCGACGAGACGGCGGTCGTCGTTAAGGACGGCGAGGGCGTTCAAATCGTAGCGGCGGAACATTTGGCCGACTTCTTCCTGGTCGGTGGAAGTGAGGCAGCTCACGACGTCCTGATTCATGATGTCGTGGAGCGACTGGTTCTTTTTGGCGAAGATCAAATCATCGAGGTCGACGGTGCCGACGAAGTTGCGTTGGGCATCGCGGACGAAGATGGTGTAGATGGTTTCGGCATCCTTGCCCTGATTACGGATTTTTTCAATGGCATCATCGACGAGCAAAGTATCGAGCAACTCGATGTACTCGGTGGTCATGATCGAGCCGGCGGTGTTCTCTTTATAATTTAAAAGATAATTGATGTCTTTGCGCATGTCCTTGTCGGCGGCCTTGAGGACTTTGCTGGCTAAGTTAGCGGGCATTTCGCCCACGGTATCGGCGACGTCGTCAGCGGCCTGAGTGTTGACGATGGTGACCAGTTCCTTATCGGTCATGGCCTTCACGAGATTTTCCTTGGCGGTTTGGTCAAGGGCATCAAAGAAATCGGCGGTGTATTTGCTTTCGACGCAGCGGAAAATGAAAATCAGCTCGGTTGGACTGAGGCTATTCGCGGCTTCGGCGATATCGATATCCGGAACTTTGATGAAAATCTTTTGGAGAGCCTTTCCATCTTTTTTGGCGATGAGGTTCTGCAAACGCTCCGTCGTGATTTTCGTTTTGACTGGGGCGATGGGTTTTTCGCTGTTGGTTTGGGTATTTGGTTCATCCATAACTTGGCCACTTCGTTGGTTCGGGTTAAGGATAACCCCTTCTTTTCAAAGAAGATAGCAAAAAAGCAAAAGGCTACTCCCTCCTCCTTTTAGGTCCTATAATTAACGCGTTCCACCGAAGGAGAAAAAAATCATGGAAAACAAAATTCTAGTCGAGACGAGCGCCCGTCACATCCACCTGACCCAGAAGGAATTTGACTTCATCATGGGGATGCCCGAAGGCCAGCACGCCGTCCTCAATTCGCGCAAGGAATTAAGCCAGCCGGGTCAATTCGTCAGCGATGTCCGCTTGGATCTCGTTGGACCCGTCAATCCGAAGACCGGCAAGAACAAAGTCATCGCCGGGGTTTCGATCCTGGGACCTTTACGCGATCATAACCAAGTCGAAATCAGCGCCACCGATGCCCGCACCTTGGGCGTGGCCGCCCCGATTCGCTTATCGGGCGACATCAAAGGCTCGGCTCCGATTGATATTTCTAACCCGCTCAACGGCAAAGTCCTCCACCTTAGCGAGGGCGCGATTGTTGCTAAGCGCCACATCCATATGACCCCTGAAGATGCCAAAGCCTTCGGCGTCAAAGATGGCGAAGCGGTCAAAGTCCTGATCAAACAAGCCGATCGCGAAGTGATCTTCGGCGACACCATTATCCGTGTCTCCAAGAATTTCAAACTCGCGATGCACATCGATACCGATGAATCCAACGCGGCCAATGCCGGCGGACTCGTCTTTGGTTCGATCGTCGATTGCGATTGCGATTCGGACGATTGCGGCTGCGAAGGCGGCTGCTGCTGCGGCAAGTAAGCCCTCATGGAAAAGACTTTCGTCTTCCATCCGGAAAACGTCTGTTCCCGCGAAATGCGGATCAGCTATGATGGCGATACGATCACCCGCCTTGAAGTGGTGGGCGGTTGCCAAGGAAATCTCCGCGGCATCTCCGCTCTCATCAAAGGCATGAAGATCAGCGACGCCATCGCTAAGCTCCAAGGCATCGAGTGCCATGGCTCTAGGACTGGGCTCACCTCCTGCCCCGACCAAATCGCTCTCGCCTTAAAACGCATTCAAGCCGGCCAATAAAGTTTCAAGAATCGGGCGCGAGAAATCGCGCCTTTTTCTTATTCTAAGAAAGCCAAAGGGTGTTTTGGTTGAATCTTTACGGTGATCTCTATAAGATATAGCCACGACGAAAAGTCGGACATCAAGAAGCCCCGTCAAAGTGACGTATTCAGGGGGCTAGCAACTCCGCGATAGCGGTAAGTGCTCGTCACTAGCTTCTAGCCCACTAGAAGAACGATGTCTGAAGGAATATGCACGAATCATAGGGTGCCTTCCAGCGAAGTGGGAGGGCCTTTTCGTCTCTAAGACACCTATATAGAGGTAAGGAGAGTTTTTATGAAAAGCGAAAAGATCCTATTCACCAGCGAGTCGGTGGCCGAAGGCCATCCCGACAAAGTCTGCGACCAAATCGCGGACGCCATCCTCGACGAGTGCTTGCGGCTCGACCCCCATAGCCACGTGGCTTGCGAAGTCTTCGCCACGACCGAGTACATTCTGATCGGCGGAGAAATCACCTGCGCCGGCAAAGTCGATTACGAAGGCATCGCCCGCGGAGTTCTTCGGGATATCGGCTACACCCGCCCCGAGCTCGGCATCGGCTGCGACACCTGCAAAATCGACGTCAAAGTCAAAGAGCAATCCCCCGATATCGCGATGGGCGTTAACCGCGGCTCCTTGTTGGAGATGGGTGCCGGCGACCAAGGCTTTATGTTCGGCTATGCGACCAACGAATCGGCCGGCTATATGCCCTTAGCGATTTCCTTGGCCCACAAGCTCGTCCGGACCGCCACCGCCCAGCGCAAGAGCGGCGACTTCAAAGGCGCCCGCCCCGATATGAAGAGCCAAGTCACCATCGACTACACCGATCCCAAGCACATCAAAATCGATACGATGCTGATGTCGATTCAGCATAACCCCGACGTCGACATGGCCGCCTTCAAGAAGTATGTCCATGAGCAAATCATGATTCCGGTGGCGAAGTCGTTCGGCCTCAATAGCGATTTCAAGGTCTTGATCAATCCGACGGGCCGCTTTGTTCTCGGCGGACCCGCGGGCGATACGGGCCTGACTGGCCGTAAACTCATCGTCGATACCTATGGAGGCACGGCGAGACACGGCGGGGGTTCCTTCTCAGGCAAGGATCCGTCCAAAGTCGACCGCAGCGCCGCTTACTACGCCCGCTACATCGCCAAGAACTTGGTGGCGGCTGGGGCGGCGGATCGCCTTGAAGTTCAGCTTTCTTATGCGATTGGCGTCGCTAAACCGATGTCGATCGGCATCGCGACGTTCCATAGCAAACATTACAGCGATGAAGTGATCCTCGAAGCGATCGATAAGTTCTTCGATTGCCGGCCTGGCGCCATCATCGAGCAATTCCATCTCACCACCCCGTCGTGGCGCTACCGCGACATCACCAACTACGGCCCCTTTGGCCGCCCGGATATTGATTTACCGTGGGAACGCCTCGATAAAGTCGATGCTTTAAAAGCCTTTTTCGCCAACAAAAAATAAGGTCAAAGACCGCTCCTACATTGCTTCTTTTGGGGCGATAGGCCATACTTTCCTAAAGAGGAAACCTTATGGCCAGGACTCGTTTTTATCCGATGTGGATGCTACCGGTTCTTTTGCTTGCCAGCTGCGGTGGAACGCCATCGGCTTCCGCTTCGTCTTCGCAAACGAGCTACGCCACCACCAGTTCGCTGCCTTCTTCGGAGAGCCTGACTTCGACCTCGCCCGGTGGGGTGGTGGCCGGGGCCGAGGAAATCGCTAAAGCCGCGGACGTTTACTACGATAAGATCGTCACGGGGTCCTCGCTTTTGGCAGCGGCGGGTCTTTCAGGCCAGGAAGAATTGACCTATGGCAATGTCGTCAATCTTTTTTACCAAGCCTTTAAGGATGTGCTTCCGGCCCCAACCGGAGGCCGCTATCTCTGCGGGGCGCCTTCACTCGATGTCAGCGCGGCTCCTTCTTCTTACCAAACGGGGCTGAAGTTCCTGATGGACCATGGCCTCTACGCGAATGAAGACGGCAGCACCTCCAGCCTGCTTTTCTCTCCCGATGCCCTCATGAGTGCCAGCACGCTCTGGACTTGGATCGACCGGATTCACGCCTATATGGGCACCTCGCCGCAAAACGACTTTTTCTCCTCCGTTAACCACGATTTCCTTTATGCGGCGAACAATCCGCTATTTGCCGGCGTCACCCCCGAAAGCAGCTTCCGTTACACCAATATCGTGAATAGCCGCAACATCCAAGCCTGGGTCAAAAAAGCCTTAGGCTCCACTTCGACGGACCCTCATCTTCAAAGCGCAAAGGCTCTCTACGATTCTGTTTTTGATGCGGCGAACCGCGCTGACCGGAGCCTCGGCTTACTTTCCGCGGTGGATGCTTTAGCTTCAACGAACGAGGCCTCCTTTCTTCCGACTTTGGAAAGCTTAAGCGCGAGTCAAGGTTATAGCCCCTTATTAACGGGCAGCAGTTTTGATACGATTACGGACCCGAATGGTTCCGGCTACGTCCTCTCCGAGCTTTTGAGCGCACCGACTTATCCGAACAGTTTAACGGGCAGCGATTTGACGGCCTATATCGCCACTCAGGTGAGCGCGTATTCAGAGGTCTTTAAAAGCCTAGGGTTAGCGGAAGAGAAAGCCACGAGTCTGGGCCAAGGCTATGGTCAGGCTCTAAGCGCCATCATTGCGGCTTATCAAGCCAAAACGACCCACTATGATCGCGTTCGCTTCACCGACCTTAAGGGCGATATCTACGGGGCGAACTTCGATCTTTTTAAGGAATTCATCGCCATGGGCTATAGCCCCTTATCCGATGCCAACAAAATCCCTTATGTTCTCAGTTCTCATTATTCCTGGATGGAGGCCGAACTCGATGGCTTGTTCTCCGCTTCCGCCACGCTCGAGATGAAACAAGCTTTCACCATCGTGAATGAGATTACCCATTATCAAGTGGCCTTACCCGATGCCGCCTTAGCGGCCTATTTAGGGATTAGCGATCCTGCCACCTATCGTCAAAATATCGACTTTTTCTACGGTAACCTCCGTCCCCTCCTTTCTTCCGATATTGCCAATTACTACTTTGGCACCTCCGATTATCCGAGGAATCTAACGGTGAGCCGCTCACTCTTTGATAGCATCAAGTCCGCTTTTGCCTCCCGGATCAGCGGAGAGAGCTGGCTCAGCGATACGGCTAAATCCGCCAGTAGAACGAAGCTCAATGCCATGAAGTCCAGCCTCTTTATGACGCTTCAGGACAATAGCTTTCTGAGCTATCCCGAGGTCGGCGCGGTTTCTGTTAGCGATGGGGGTTCCTGCTACCATAACCTCATCAAAGTTGATCAAGGCCAGGTAACGAAATGGATGAGCTTGCTCGGCCAAGCCGATAGCTTTGCTCTCGAGGTTGCTTTAATTGATCCCTTAACCGCGAACGCCTTCTATGTCCCGTGGCAAAACGGTTATGCCATGACCTTAGGCTTCTTGCTGAGCAAGGACAATTTCGCCAGCATGTCCAGCGAGCAACTCTATAGCGATTTAGGCTGGGGCATCGGCCACGAGATGACCCATGGCTTCGACACCAACGGCATCTTCTATGATGAATCCGGGAACTATACGACGACCTGGTGGCCCGCGGCCGATCAAACCGCCTACAAGTACCGGGCCAATCAGGTGGTCTCGTTCTATGATGGCTATGAAGTCTATCCGGGTTTAGCGGCGAAGGGCGAAAAAGAAGTCAGCGAAAATGTCGCTGATCTAGGGGGCATCCGCCTCTTACTGGATTTAGGAGCAAGTCAAACAAGCTTCGATTATGGTAAGTTCTTTAATTATGCCGCCACGAATTTCTGCGATATCGCCAGCCGCTCCCGCTTCCTCGCTAAAAACTACAATGACGTCCACGCCTTCGGCCGGGTCAGAATCAATCGCTGCTTTGCCTCGCTCAACGAATTCGCCAATACTTATTCGCTCCGCGAAGGCGATCACATGTACGTCGCTCCTAGTGACCGCGTCGCGATTTGGTGAAAGGGCTTACAACAAAATAGTTACGAGCCTATCCTCACTATTCACGACATGCCCTTTTCAAATTTTATTTCTTGGCTACAATAAAAATAGATTTTGCCCTTAGGAGGGGCCACAACAATGAAATACCAGATCATCGGTAAGAACATCGAGGTAACCGAGGCTATTCGGAACACCATCGAGAAGAAACTTTCCCGGATGGACAAATACTTTATCATCAACGACAACGTTCTCTGCCGCGCCGTCGTCCAAGCCTATAAAGTCGGAGCCAAAGTCGAAATCACGATCTTCACCAAACAGATGGACTTCCGCACCGAGGTCCGCAACGATGATCTCTACGCCGCCGTCGACTTCGCCATCGATAAGCTCGAAGGCCAGATGCGGAAATTAAAGACCCGCATGGATCGGACCAAAGAAGCCAATGGCTTAGGCAAGTCGATCGCCTTCGAGAACATCGAAGAAGAAGCGGAAAAGGCCGAGGATGAAGAAGTCGTCCGCACCAAATCGATCTATCTTGAGCCGATGACCCTCGATGAAGCCATCACCCGTATGGAAGCTTTGGGCCACACCTTCTTCGTCTATCTCGATAGCGATGATGAAGAAGTGAGCGTCGCCTATAAACGCTTCGAAGGCGGCTATGGCGTCATCCAAGTCGAGAATAAGTTAAAGTAAGCACTCTTTTCTCCTTTCAAGGACGTCCGTTTCTCCTCGGGCGTCCTTTTTTCGTGAGAAAATCGCCTCTTTCTTTTCGCGCGCGTGCTAGTATAGTTACCACCGAAGCATGAATCCCAACCAAGTCATCTGCACCGACCTCGACGGCACCCTCTTCTACCCGAAGCACCGGATCCGCCTGCTTTCCAATCGGAACCGCAAATTCCTCAAGAAGTTTTTTAGCGATGGCGGCCGCCTTCTCTTGGTTTCTAGCCGTTCGTCCTATATGTCGCATAAAGTCGCAGTGACGCTCAAGCGCCCGCTCGACACCGTCTGCTGCAATGGCAGCTTCGTCGTCTGCGGCGACAAGATCATCAAAGAGACGTTCTTCGATACCGTCTACCTCAAAAAGATTTTGGCGGATATGCGTCAAAACTACGATCCGCCCTTGATTTTGCTTACGAGCAAGGCGAGGAACCTCGTGATGACTCGCACCAACGTGAGCCATTTCACCAATATCGTCTACTTCCTCTATAACCTCTTCCAAGGCGTCTATAAGGACCCCTTCGTGCGGTCCGATCACATTTTCGTCCAAGAAATTGAGCGCGGAAAAGTTTATAAGATGATGGTCATGATCGGGCTTGGCAAAAAGAACAAGACCCGCGCCATGGAAATCAACCGGATGCTCCGCGAAAAGTACCCGGAGGCCGAATTCTCCTGGATTGGGGAGTTCATCGAGATCACCCCTAAAGGGTGTTCGAAGAGCCAAGGAATTGCCTTTTACCTTGAATACAACCAAATTTCCAAGGATAATGTCATCGTTGTAGGCGATTCGGGCAACGACATCTCGATGTTCGCCGCCTATCCTGAGAACAGTTACTGCATGGCCCACGCCAATGACCATGTCCAAAAACACGCGAAGCACATCATCAAGCGCTTCAGCGACCTCGAAGACGTGCTATACCCATCGGAGGATAGCAATCATCCGAAGAAAGAAGAAAGAAAGTAAGTTATGAACCAAATCAGCGAAGTTCTAGCCACCCTCATCCATTACAATGTCGCGGTCCGCGACACCTTGGAGTACTGCTTAAAGAAAGACACCTATGATGTCAATCTCTTCAAAGAGAAGAAACGCAGCATCCTCGTCGAAGTCGATCAGCACACCCCGTTAAAGGACATCATCGACCACAGCGGCGAGAACGGCCAGAAACTCGAGAAATCGATCCGCGATTTCTATGAAAATGTTTATGGCGAAAACTCGACCATCCTCCATTTGGCGGACGATGGCTTACGGGTCGACCACAATCAGCACCTTGCCATCTATGAAGGCGTGATGCCGATCCACGAGAACATCAATTACATGATCCTCGGCGTCATCAACGACGGCCACAATAAAAAACTCGACATCGCCGAGATGGAGAATCTTTGGAAAGCCGACGAAATCATGTATCGCGGCGTCGCGTTCATGACCCTCGTCAACGATCTCATCGGTCTTTTCAATGAATTCAATAAAGCCATGCAAGAGAACAAAGGCCAGCCTAGTGCCGCCAGCAACTTCATCGGCAAAGACCTCCAGACCGTCATCAATCAGATCAACTTCGTCCGGGCCAACTCGAAAGAGACCGACCTGGTCTATAAGAACATGGAAGACCACATCAACGCCCTCATGGAGAACATGACCGGACGCCGCGATCTGCCCGAAGGCAAAAAGTTCCCCGACGTCATGAAGGAAACCCAAGACCTCATCAACATCTATGTCCGCGATGCCGAAGCCAAATTCCGCGCCCTCTATGTCCCGGCGATGAACGAACTCGTCGCCCAAGCCAAAGAAGACGAAGCCAAACGCGCCGCTGCCGGCAATCCGGCCCCGGCCCCCGTTGAAGCCAAAGAAGAACCCGCCAAAACGAGCGAGTCTTCGGATGAAGATTTCGGCGCCATCGATCCCAAAACCGGACTGCCGCGCGCCTAATTGCAGGAGGAGATAGACTATGGCCGATAAACCAGAACAACCGAAGAAAATCGCGGGGAAGGAACTCGCTTGCTACATTGTGGCAGGCAGCTTCACCCTCGTGGGCTTGCTTTTCTATATCTTTGGCTTGATCGGGAAGTTCTATAACGGTTTAGCCAGCGATAACTGGGTCGCCATCTCGGAGCAAGCTTGGCTCACCAACTGGTCAAAAATGGGCTGGAAGTGGTGGGGCTTGATCCTGATCGGCATCGGCGTGCTCATCGCCATCATCTCGCTCAGCGCTTGGGCGAAAGTCGCTGACCGCGATGAAGAACGCAACCTTCGCCGTCAGCAGCGTCTTGTCCTCGAACAGAATGCCACGACTGGCGTTTCGACCGAGAACGCGGTTGAAGTGAAGACCGAAGAAAAGCCGGCTGAAGCTAAACCCGCTGATCCGAAACCCGAGTCGAAGTAATCGAAACACTAAAAAAGCGACCTCAGCAATGGGGCCGTTTTTGTTTGCTCAAATGTCTTAGAGGCAAAAGCCTTCTTTGCAGTAGACGACTTCGCCTTTCACGATGGTCGCATAGACGTTGAAGTCATGGTCGATGATCGTAAGATTGGCGAGTTTATGGGGAGCGATACTGCCCATGGTTTTATCAAGATGCAGGTTCTTCGCCGGATTTAAAGTGACGAGTTTGATCAGATCCTCAAAGGAATAGGAAGGGACCCATTGATGGATGTTCTTTAAGGCCGTATCGAGACGGAGCACGCTGCCGGCGATGGTGCCATCCTTTAAGCGGGCGACGCCATCTTTAAGGAATATCGGGGTGCCGCCAAGGGTGTATTCGCCTAAGGGCAGATATTTGGCCTCGGTGGAATCGGAGATGAGGATGATGTTTTCTTTTTTCTTGCACTTAAAGAGCAGGCGGATCGCATCGGGTGAGACATGGATGCCATCGGCGATCAGCTCGGCATTGACGTCATCGTTGAGCAAGACTTCTCCAACGATGCCAGGTTCGCGGTGCTGAAAGCCCCGCATGGCGTTATAGGTATGAGTGGAGCAGTGGAGCCCCGCCTCGATGCCTTCTTTAAAGAGTTCAGCCGTGCAATCGCTATGGCCGATCGAAGGCGTGACGCCATTCTTTAATAATTCGGCGAGTCCGACCTTACCATTTTCTTCGTAGGCGAAAGTCATCTCGCGGATTTGACCTTCCGCGGCGGAGAGATAAGCGGCAAAAGAAACGGGATCAAAGGGACGGATGACGCCAGGATCTTGGGCCCCGGCATGAACTTTGGAGAGGAAGGGACCTTCCAAATGGAGTCCGGCGATCATTGCGCCGGGAGTCGGAGATTTTTGAAAAGCGACCACGGCCTTAATCGCGTTGATGATCGCTTCATCTGAACAGGACATCGTCGTCGCTAAAAAGGCCGTAACACCTTCTTGAGGAAGGGCCTTAGTTAAGCCAGTTAATGAGGTGGCACTAGCGTCCATCACGTCAAAACCGGCCGCCCCGTGAATGTGTTCATCGATAAATCCCGGAACCACGACGAGATTGGACGGTAACGTGATCGCATTCGCCGATGGTCTTGAAAGAATATGACCATCCTCGCTGATGCTAAAACTATCGCGGTAAAGCCCCGACTCGAAGTCGATCCAAGAAGCTTTAAACCCACTGATTTTTTCCATGACTCTATTATCTACTTTTTCGTTAGGGGAAGCAGACTCGCCCCATAAGCTCCGGAGAAATTCGAAAAGGAAGCGTAGGCAATCGGCGTCTTCCCAGGTTTAACCCAGGGGCCAATGCCTTTAGGATCTGACATGAGACCCCCGCCTAAAACGATGAGGTCGGGATGAACTTGCTCTTCGAGCAATAACAAATAAGCGTGAAGAGTGGCTGACCAGGCGTCCATAACTTGGCTCGCTAAAACATGGCCTTCATTGGCTAACGTGACCAATTCCCGGCCGTTTTTAACGTTAAGTCCAATCGCGCGAGCTTGATTTAATAAGGCGGTAACGGAGAGATAAAGTTCAGCGCAGCCGCGTTTGCCGCAACCGCAAAGAAGACCGTTTTTGACCAGAGTGAGGTGACCGAGTTCTTTAGCGCTGGCCAGCACTCCGCCATCGCTCCAAACCGCTCCGCCTAAACCGGTGCCAAAAGTGAGATTGACTAAGCGCCGGACGTCGGGGTGGGATGAGGCTTCGGCCAGCAAAGAGCCGACCGCATCATTTTCGACATAAACGGGAACGTGGGCAAACGCTTCGAGCGTGGCCTTAATGGGTGCGCCGCTCCAACCTTTGAGGTTGATTGCTTTTAGGCAAATGCCAGCCTCGCTATCGATATCCCCTGGGGAAATGACGCCAATCCTCTCGAAATGAGGATGATGGGCGCTAAGCAAGGTAATGGCTTGCTCAAGCTGCTTGAAAATGGCTTCTCGTCCGAGCTTGGCTTTCGAGGGAATCACGATTTTATCGAGCAGATGGTTTCCGGAAAAGACCGCCGCTTTAATGGTGGTTCCGCCGAGATCGATGCCTAAGACTTCACCCATTATTTAGCGGCCTCGTAAAGTTCCTTTGTCAGGTAGAGATCGAAATTTGGATGATGGAGCAAAGCGGTCGCTGGAACGTTGGGATCGCCATGGCCGTAGAGCAAATGATGAATGGCAGTCTGCTTCGTGAGGTCGTCGGCGATCATGATGATGTGCTTGGAATTGGCGATGGTGGCAAGGCCTTCGGAAACGGCCTGTTTCGGGACCAGATCAAGGTTGTCTTTGAAGAAACGGGAATTCGAACGCCGCGTGGTGGCGGATAGCGTGATGATGTGAGTCAGCGAATCATTAGGAGTGCCGGGTTCATTGAAACCGACATGGCCATTGACTCCAATGCCGAGCAACTGGAGGTCAACGCCTCCCGCTTTCGCGATCATCTCATCATAGGAAGAAAGATTCTCCAGCGAAGGGAAGTTCAGTTTCTTGGCATCAAAATCGAGAGCGTTGAACACATGCTCCGCCATAAAGACGTGATAGGTTTGTTTCGGATCAGAGCAATCGAGATATTCATCGAGGTTAAACGTGGTGACTTGGTGAAAACTAACGCCTTGCTGCTTAGCTTTGATAACCAAGGCGGTATAAGTTCCTAAAGGCGAGGAACCGGTGGCTAGGCCTAAGACCGCTGCCGGTTTCTTTTCGACGAGTTTGAGGATTTCGGATGAGACCTTATCACCGATTTCTTTGTCATTCTTACAGATGAAGATTTGCATTTTTCTTGAAGTCAACCTTTCGTGGCGGCCCCATTCTAGGAAACATTAAAACTAAAGTAAAGCCGACATCCGAGCGGTTTCATGAAACAAATTTTCAGTGGTAATTGTAAGTCTTGTTCCCGAAACAAAAATGGGAAAAAAGGAAGCGAATAAAGAATTGATTTTCCAGTTAACATTTTGAAGATAAAAGTGGACAAAATCTTATTTTTTGTGGATGGTTAAAGGGTGAGCAATTTATAAAAACCAATCCTTTTTTTGAGCCCAAGAGAATAGCGATTTTTGTCTTTATGAATCGACTTCGATTTGGTTATGTTTATGGACAAAAAGCTGCCCGTGAGACCCTAAATGAAAATCGCAAAAACTTTGAGGAGGAAGCCGAGGTGTTTATTCTTTTCTTTGAGGATTAAAACGTCCGATTAAATCTAATCTTATTTCTTTTTTATCGTAGATATTTCCATCTATAAAAAAGGTAAAAAAAGGCCTAAAAATCCATCCACTTTGTCCACGTTTTATACAATGTTGGGCAGTCCTTATCAAAGTAAGCAGTTTGCCCCCAGCAACTCTAGAAAGGCGGGGGGCTTTGCCTAATATAGAGTTATAGAAAAGGGGACATGCTCCATGAAGAGTAAAATCCAATTCAGTTTGCTAACCGCTTTCGCCATCTGCGGGGCTTTAACAACCACCGCCGTCTTTGTCGGGAACGCCGTCTCGGAAAATCAACCGAAAGCTGGACAAGCCACAGACGTCAGCCATAGCTTGGTCATGGATGCCACCCATCAGATTGTTGATGCCAAAATTAAAGTCAACGACACTTATAGCTTTGCGGTTGATGCCCACGGTTATACCGCCGGATCTGGAAACTTTGGTTCCATGACCGCAGGTGGCTATATTGTCGGTGATGGCCCGATGTATGGGATCGATTCCATTACGGCCAATCTCGTTTCAGGAAGTATACGTGCCAACTTCTCGAACTATGGTTCTTCTTGGGAACGGCGTTATTCCATTAACTCCGCTAACTTTGTTAACGGCACGGCTTCGACGGTTGCCATCGAAGGTAACCCGGATTGCTTCTATCTTGAATTCCCGACTGCATCCGTCATTACTTCGATTACGATTCATTATGGCTGCTCCTTCGTTACTGAACCGACTCAGGAAAGTAATGACTTGCTAGATTTCAGTAAAGAAGCTGAAGGTTTGGATAAGGCTCAAGACCTTTCTTGGAAAGTTTCGACCAGTCATGTCGCTTCTGGCAGCACCCGTTCTCATGAAGTCACTTCCAATGGAAGAACTTACGGCAGCGATACTTGGCCGACCTTGTTTATTCAATTGAAGACTCCGGTTGCTGTTACTAGCGCCGGTAAGTTCGCAATGTCGGGCTATGCGCTTTCGGGCCATGCTTGGGCTGCCATAGTACTTTATGACACCAGTTGTAACATGATTGGCAGCGGCACCATAATCGGTTTTGACTTCAGCACTTCCCAGTTTGCGGAATGCACCGGTTATTCAGCCTGTGGCGGCGATGGCACAGTTGGGCTTATTCGTCTCTCCATCCACGAAGACACCACGGCTCCCGTCGATCTCTTCCTCGACAATTTGCGCTACATCGCTGGCTGATCTCCCTCAACTTTCGAACAAGAACGCCTCAAACGACGTTCTTTTTTCTTATTGCCGAAAAGTACACAAAGAGTGGCGGTGCGGTTGTTCTCTTTACTAACGGCACTGCTAGAATTAAATCGCATCTACTATTCCTTATATTTTCTTTAAGGAGGGTTTCATGAAAACCAACAAGTTTGTCCTGGCCTTAGCGTTGTTACTTTCTTTTGCGGTGACGGGTTGCGGTGGCACCTCAAGTAGTTCCGTTACCTCTTCCGGGGGTCCGTCCTCAACATCGAGTTCTGGCACCAGTGCTGGAACGTCCAAGGATAGCTCCGCTTCCACGGAATCCTCGACCTCGTCAGGCCCGAGCTATGCCGCGACCATCACTTCGCCGGTCGAAGGGGCAACCTTATCGCTCGTCGATCCGATTGTGAAACAGTACTGGGATTTAACCGTGGATCCCTTTGCGACCGCGGCAAATCCCGATGCTTCCTATACCTTACTTAATGGCACCGGGGTCGCGGGCCATGACCGTCAAACCTCTAAGATTATCTTCACTGCTCAAAAAGCGGACACCTATTCCGTCCGTCTCTCTTTGGCTTCTGACTTCTCCAATCCGATCGACCGTCGAGCGGTGGGAAGCAGCATCACCTATACCGCGAACTTATTGACGCTTTATCCTCAGACAAAATACTATGCCGAAGTCATTTCCTCGAAAGGCGAAGTGGTCTCGGCCCCGATCTCCTTCACGACCGAAAATGCCCCGCGTATGCTCAACGCCTTTGGCGAATATCCGGTGAACTTCCGGGATTCGGGCGGCTATGCGGTGGGCGAGAGTTCTCGTATCCGTTATGGCATGCTCTATCGCGGAGCGACCATCGATGGCTTAGAGTCTTATGGCCGTGAGGTCATGGGCAAAGAGCTTGGCATCAAATCCGAGATCGATCTCCGCAATCTTGGCGGGTCGACGGGTTATCAGACCGTCAACATGATCGATATGACCCATCCCTTCTATTCGTGCCCGCTCACGGGTTATGAACACAATATCGGTGACGCGACTTGGGAAGCTGGCATTAAAGCGTTATTTTCCGCCATCTCCAACAAAGACAACTATCCGGTCTATTTCCATTGCGAATATGGCGCTGATCGCACTGGCGTCGCGGCCTTCCTCATCAATGGGCTATGCGGCGTGTCCTTCAGCGATTTGACCCGCGATTTTGAACTCACGAGTTTCAATACCAACCCGCAATTACGGACGATGGACACGGATTATGGTTCATGGATTCGTCTTTATAACGCCATCATGGCGAAAGGCACGAGCAGCGATAGCTTAGCCGACTGCATGGCCAAGTATTTGCTTTCGATCGGCGTCACCCAAGAGCAGATCGACGCCACCAAAGCCTTGCTGGTTGAGCCGACCTCGAACGCGATCCCCAATAGCGAATACTATTGCGCGGCTTCCTTGAAAGCGCCCTGCCACGTGAGCGCCATTCATGGCGCCGTCACGCCGGAATGGGTCGAAGAAGGCGGCAAAGTGACCTTGACGACTACCTTACTCAGCGGCTCTTCCTTCACAGGGTGGAGCGATGGCACCTCGGTGGTCTCAACGGACAATCCTTATGAAGCCACCATCAATGCGACCTGCACTTATTCCGCGGTTTTAAAAGATGACGCTGATGTCGTCGCCGCTGAAAAGGACGATCTCCTTTATGGTGCCACTTTGGATAAGGTTTCCGACGCTAGCGACACCTATGAGGCTACCGACACGAACACTGCCGATGCGACGAGCCGTCGCGCCTGGAAGTTCTTCTCGCCAGCCTCGACGAAGACCTGGCCGTTTGTTTCAATCAAACTCGCCAATCCGATTAAAGTCGGCAGCGGTAAGTTTCAAATCAAAGTTCGCCATGATCTCGGCACCGTCGATTGGATGAGCATGCGTTTCTATGATGAAAACAACGCTCAAGTCGGCAGTGAATCGGGCTATGCTCCAGGGGCCTATAACGCCTATGGAACCGCTTCTTTCTCCGCTCCGAATAATTCGACCGTCGCTTATCTCCGCCTGGCCACCAACACTTACGACGATAAAGGCGACACGGGGACGTTATTCTACTTCGATGAACTCTCGTATCAGGGTATTGAAACCGTCACCGAAAGCGGCACGGCCGGAGCGACGGGATACACCATCGGCAAGATGGAGGATCTCCCGCTAGATTCGGGTATGACCAAGTCCACGATCTCGATGGACTATTCCAACGTGCTGAATAGCGATAGCCTCTGCTCGATCAAGAGCGTGATGGATGCGACGAGCCGGACCGCCAACTGGCAAGGCCATATCGTTTTGAACCTTGATGATGCGGTTAAACTTGGCAACATCAAAGCTTCGCCTAACGCCAAAGCCGGAACCTTAGAAGGCTACTTCAAGTTCTCGAGTGACATCGCGACTCCGCTTGTCGAAGTCGGCGTCGCTTGGATGGGCGATTGGGCTCAGACCTCCTATCTTGAAATGAACTTAGGAGAAGCCGATAGCAATGGCTGGCGCAAAGCCACCTTTGATACGGCCGCCTTGGCTGATCTTTACGCCGGAACCAGCAGCGATTGGACCGGAGCTTTGTCCCGCCTCGTCTTTGCTTTTGGCGATTTAGCTCAAACGGGGACCGTCTGGATGGATGAATTGAGTTTTGTCCAGGGCGATATCAGCAAATATGCCCGTGAAGTCCCAACGGAAACCGGGACTCGGGGCGCGAGCGGTTACCTCGGCAGCAACCTCGAGGATCTCAGCATCTCCTCCGATTCTCACTGCATCTACGGCCACGATCATAACGTCATCCATGCGGCGACGGGATCTTCGCTCAAGATCGGTTATGCGGCTTCCTCAGCCGGCTATCCGCGCGTCTCTTTGGAGACTCCGAATTCTTCGACCTACACCTTCGCTAAAGGCACCTTCTCCGGCTATTTCAAATTCGGCGAAGGCGTCACTCCTTGGGCCAGCCTCAAGATGATCGACACCAATTGGAACCCGGTCAAGGATCCTAGCGATTCCAGCAAAGAAGCCGAAATCGCCTTCACCCTCACCGCCGATAATAATGGCGATGGCTGGTACTATGGCACGATCGATGTGAGCCAATTTGCCTTCGCCGGCACGGTGGTGGTCTTCCGCATCAACACCAATAACCCGGGCACGGCGACTAATCCCTACGTCTGGGTTGATCAACTGAGTTATTCGATCGCTTAGGTTTTTCTACGAAGGGGGCCGCTTATCCCCTAACGGCCCTCTTCTTATCAAATCGGGGATTATCACCGTCGATTCGAGATGATTCCCGTTAAGGGAATCTACAATGGCACCAGGTAGTTATGGCAAACACTGAAAACTTTACATCAGAACAACTTCTCCACATGGCTTCGCATTTTGCGATTCCGACGCCCATTCAAAGCGCCGAACGCTATGGCGATGGTCATATTAACGATACCTTTCTTTTAAAAGGCCCCACCCCTTATATTTTGCAACGGCTGAATACTTCAATCTTTGCGAACCCCGAAGGCGTGATGGCCAATATCGTGAGCGTTTCCGCCGAGATCCGTAAAAAGATTTTAGCCGCCCATGGCAACCCCGAGCGCGAATCCATGACCGTCATCTTTGCCAAAGATGGCCGCTCGTATTATCGCGATCTCCAAGGCGGCTTCTGGCGCTGCTACCTTTATATCGGCCATACCCTCTCGCTCAAGTTGCCGCGGAATGAAGCCGACTTTAAAGCCGCAGCTTATGCCTTTGGTCATTTCCAGTATCTCCTTCAAGATTATCCGGCTTCGTCCTTATTCGTCGCCATTCCTCATTTCCACGATACGCCCTCCCGTTATCAGGACTTTTTAGCGGCGGTTGCTGCCGATAAGGCCCATCGCGTTAAAGAAGCGGGCCCCGAAATCGCTTTTGCCGAAGCGCGGGCGAAGCAAGCCGATGGCATTGTTTCACGTTTGGCGAAAGGCATTATTCCGACCCGCGTCACCCATAATGACACCAAACTCAATAACGTCCTGCTCGATGAGAAAACAGGCCAAGGGCTCTGCGTGATTGACCTCGACACCATCATGCCCGGCAGTGCCCTCTATGACTTTGGCGATGCGATTCGCTTCGGGGCCAATACGGCCGCCGAAGATGAAAAAGATCTGAGCAAGGTCTCGTTATCCTTGCCTTTATTCAAGACCTATACCGAAGGCTATCTTGAAGGCTGCAAAGGCAGCCTCACCCCCGAAGAGATCCGCCTTTTCCCCTTAGGCGCTTACCTCATGACCTACGAATGCGGTCTGCGTTTCTTAGCGGATTACCTCAATGGCGACATCTATTTCCACACGGCCTATCCCGAGCACAACTTAGTGCGGGCCCGCGATCAATTTGCTTTAGTCGCGGATATGGAAAAGAAAGCGGGCCAGCTCCAGCAAATGATCGAGCCTTTCGCCCAGAAAAGAGAGAAAAAATGAGCAAGAAAGTCACGTTGTCGATCATCGGTTGCGGCGCCCGGGGAGACACGACCTACGCCACGCTAGCGACCACGATGTTTAAGGAACGCTGCCAAGTGGTGGCAGTGGCCGATCCCGACCACGAACGCCGCGATATTTGCGCGAAGCGTTGCGGCGTCGCCCCCGATCATTGCTTTGCTAACGGCGACGAATTGCTCGCTCAATCAAAACTGAGCGATGCCCTTGTCCTCGCCACGATGGATCAGCAGCACGTCGCCTATGCGATCGCAGCCTTAAAGAAAGGCTACGACATCCTCTTGGAAAAGCCGATTTCACCCTCGATCAAAGAGTGCTTAGCTCTCGAAGACGAATACCAAAAGCATCAGCAGAACGTCGTCGTTTGCCACGTCCTTCGTTACAACTATTTCTATGGCCGCATCAAATCCCTCATCGATGCAGGCAAACTCGGCCGCATCGTGAACGTCGAAGCCTCCGAGAACGTCGGTTATTGGCACATGGCCCATTCCTTCGTCCGCGGCAATTGGCGGAATAGCGAGCTTTCGAGCCCGATGATTCTCCAAAAGAGCTGCCACGATATGGATATCTTCGTTTGGCTCTTCTCGAGCCGTTGCAAGAGACTCTCCTCCATCGGCAGCCTCAGCGAATTTAAACCTGAGATGGCACCTAAAGGCGCGGCGCTTCGTTGCCTTGATTGCCCCTTAAAGGATTGCATTTTCGATGCGCGAAAGATCTATTTGACCAATAAGACGACCGGCTATGACCATGGCGATCGCGGTTGGCCGATCGTGCCTTATCTCACTTCCGTTCCCACTCGGGAAAATGTCCTAAAAGCTTTGCGGGATGGGCCGTATGGCCGCTGCGTCTATCATTGCGACAACGATGTGGTGGACCATCAAACCACGTTGATCGAACTCGAAAATGGTGTCGTTGTGAGCTTTAGCATGTCCGCCTTTGCCCAGACCCCGCACCGTTCCATCAAGATTTTAGGAACCTTGGGTTCCTTGACTGGCGATGACAATCTTTCGACTCTGACTTTCTACGATTTCAAAAAGGAATCGACTGAAAGCATTCCTGTCGACCCCGAAGCCCATAGCCAGGGCCATGGCGGCGGCGATGTCGGTCTCTTCGAGGATTTCTTGGATATTGAAGAGGGCAAACCTCGTCCGAGCAACCTCACGACCTTACCGGTTTCATTAGAGAGTCACTATATGTGCTTTGCCGCCGAAGAGAGCCGCCTGCACCAGGGTGAACTCATCGATATCGCCGACTTTAAAGCCAAGAACCACTAGGCAAAAATACCCTCGGTTTCGACCCTTTCCGAAACTGGGGGTATTTTTCTATGCCTTTTCGAGGTTAGACCTGAGAGAAGGGATCGTAGAGGTTGCTCATGAACACCGACTTCTGGAAAGCCGAGGGACTGAAGTGAGTCTTCTCTTTGAACATCTTGGAGAAGTGCTGAACGCTGGAGAAGCCCAATTGATAAGCGATCTCAGAGAAGGAGAGTTTCTTTTCAATGATGAGGGTTTTCGCTTTTTCGATCTTGAGGCTGATTTGGTATTCCTTGACGGAACTATGAAGGACATTGCGAAAGAGTTTGGCAATGTAGCTTTCGCTATAACCAAGGTGATTGGACAAATCGGAGAATTTCACGTTCTCGCCAATGTGGTCCGAAAGATATTCGATGGCAGAATTGACGATATCATTGCCGTTTTTGGTCTCTTGGACTTCTTCTTCCTTGCCTTGGCCACGCAAAGACAAGATAAAGAAATTCTCGAGGAGATTCGCCACATATTCCAAAGAGCCATAACGCGGCGAATAAACGATCGGGTCGGTGAAGAAGTTAGTGCCCGAAAAGACAAGACGGTCTTCCTCTTTGATTTTGGCGAGAACTTCCTTAGTGGATTCCACGATTTGCTGGGGCTGGCCCGCTAATTTCATCAGATCTTCGCCGCCTTCTGAAAGCGTGAAAGCGATGATGAAAACGTCGCAGCTCACTCCATCGGAGCGAATTTTATGAAATTCCATGGGTCGGTGAATGAAAAACTGGCCACTTTGGAGATGATGAGTGACACCGTTGGCCTCAATCACGACCGCGCCCTTATCGACATATACGAATTCCCAATCGAGATGGCGTTCGCCATTAAAGACAAAATTCGGGGAATAGCGATAAAACAAGACCGAAGAGATTTTGCTCAACACCAAAGGCCGCGTGATATCGATGCCTTTGAAAAGAATGACTTTCTGTTCACCCATGCCATTATTCTAAAACAACAAATGACGGAAAGTATAAAATATTTGACTGCTATGACTATCTCCCTTTTAGGAGAGTAACTAAAATGAAGATGCCTAAATTTCATACTTCTTTGTGTTCCGCTGGTTTTTCATTCCTAAGCTTTCTTCACTGATAGGATGACAAAAAACATGAAATTCTTCTCAAAACAAAAAAGTTTCAGCCTCTTGTTCCCGCTTCTTTTGTCATTATCGGCTTGCGGGAACGAGACTCAAAATGGCAAAACCACGTTGTGGACGGCCTATAACACCGAGAATCTCATGAGCGACCTCGACTACGCCAACGACGTCGATAACAAGATTGACCTGGCGGCGCGGGGACAGACGCTTAAATTCTCAGGGATGCGCGGGGAAAGCGAAGCCGCCCAATTGATGATCAGCGTCGATCACGACGTTAATGAATTCGATTTTTCCTGCGGTGATCTAAGCGATAATGCTTCTCATCAAATCGCCGCATCAAATCTCAGCGTTTATGCTGAAAAGTACATGCTTACGACCATTTCGTGTGAACCCGATGCTTATCCCGGTTTATATCCGGACGCCCTCATTCCGCTGGCGAATTATAAGTTCCGTAAACAAAACCATATCTATATTGGCACCGAAGAAGATACGACCCGCAATCCCCGCAACCAAGGAATCTGGGTCAACCTCGCGATTCCTAGCGATGCCGTTGCTGGAGTTTATAGCGGCAAAGGCACATTGACTCTCGACGGTACGACTTATGAAATCCCGCTCAAAGCCACGATTTATGATTTGGATTATCCGGAAAGCGTTCATCAAGCCAGCTGCTTCCTAGTTTGGTATGACCAAATCGGTTATGGCGAAGGTCAGAACTCGGATGATGCGATGGCCTTAGCCTATTACAATTTCTGCGTTTCTCACCATATGTCCCCCGACCAACTTCCGCCGAATTTACGGGGTGATGTTGCCTCTTTCGTTGACTATTACGCGAAGAACATTGCCGATAATCCCAAAATCAGCGCTTATCGTTTACCGCTTCCGACTGGCAAAACCGCTTACGAGGCGACCTTGAAAGAGATCTTGCAGGCCTTAATCGATAAGAACATCGCCTTGCGCGGCCAAAACAAATCCACCAATCTCTTTGCCAAGATTTATTCCTACGTCGACGATGAACCGAGCGCTTCGGGCTACGATCTCGTCTTGGCCCATGCCGCATCCTTAAAGAGCGTCGTGGCGGCTTTAGCCCCGCAGCTGGATGACTATGCCGACCTCAAAGCTAGTTTGCTGGGATTACGGAACATCGTAACGACCCCACTCAACGAGACCCTCTACGATACCGGAAATGGCGGCGTCAATACCTGGTGCCCGCAATATCAGCATTTCCAAGCCCCGGTCGAACTGGCCAAATACCAAGCCCGTCAGGCCTTAGGCGAACACGTGTGGTGGTATGGCTGCATCGATCCCTCTTCGCCTTATCCTTCTTACCACACCGACGCCAAACTCATGACTTCGCGCCTCATCAGCTGGATGCAATACGATTACGGCATCGAAGGCAACCTCTATTGGTGCGTCGATTATTATCGCCATTATGGCAAAGGCGGGGAAACTTCCCGTGATATCTGGGATGATCCCAATTCCTGGGGCAATGCCAACGGCGATGGCCAGCTCTTTTATCCGGGTCTTGAATATGGCATTCGTGGACCGATTTCGACGCTGCGTCTAGAGAGCATTCGCGAAGCTGATGAAGATTATGAGTATCTGTATTTATTTGGCGAAGCGATTGCCCAATACAATCAAGCCCATAGCACCAATGTTTCGGCCAGAGCGATTCTTGGCAAACGTTACTTCACGAACCTCTTTAACGGAGTCATCGCTAACGCCGACCCCGCGACTTACCAAGCGGCCCACGACGGCCTCTTGCAGGATTTGGTTTCGCTTAAAACAAATTTGGACGCCACCGTCCAAAGTTGGCTCTAATACTTAGAGCAAGGAGATAAAAAATATGAAAAAAATGACCTTGTTAGGAATTGGACTTACCGCCCTGGCGGCCTTAAGTCTTGTCGGCTGCGGCCATAGCACTCAAGCGGGTGGCGGCAGCGTCATTCAGGTGAAGCTCTATCAAGCCGGTTGGGGCCGCGAATGGCTCGATGCCGAAATCACGGCATTTGAAAAGGCCTATTCGGCGGAGAAATACACCGTCGACGTGGTCGAAAGCACCTCGAAGGTTCCGGAGACTACCGAAGGCGAAATCGAAACCGCGACGGGCAAGAACAAGAACCAAATCGATCTTTATTTCACCAGCAATGTCAGCATTAACCGCGTCATTTCCAAGTCGAAGAACATTTTACGTTCTTCAAACGAAGTTTTGCTCGAAAGCTTCGACGATATCCTCGGTGAAGGCGCGATTGGCTCCGACCGCGTCGAAGAGAAGACCACGATCAAAGACCGCCTCTATAACGGCATGGATCCGATGATTCGCTATAGCGGGGATATCAGCAACTGGACTGGCAAGGCCTTTACGCTTCCCTGGGCGACCAGTGCGACTTCCTTAATTGTTAATCCTAAGATCTTGGCTGATGATGGCTTGAGCGTTCCGTTAACCAGCGATGAGCTCATCACCGACGTGCAAGCGGTGGCGGCCAAGACCGCGACCACCAATATCTATCCTTATACTTGGGCGGGCAATAACGCCTCTGGTTATTGGAACTTCCTTTTCGCAACTTGGTTCGCGCAATACCAAACTCTGGCTGGTTTCAACAAGTTCTTAGCCACGACCCCCGATAGCGGGACGATGAAAGACAATGGCTACGATGTCTATCATGACCAAGGCATTTTGGAGAGCCTTAAAGTCATGACTTCCTTGCTCAATCTCGACTATTCGCCCGATGGCTCCGCCAACATGCTCGCCCCTGAGGCTCAGCACCAATTCTTGGCGGGCAAAGCGGCGTTCATGGTCAACGGCGACTGGCTCCTCAACGAAATGAAAACCGAATACGCCACCGAAGCCAAAGCCATGCAGATCATTAAGTGCCCGGTCCTCTCTTCAATTGGGACCGAAGCCGGTTTAACCGATGCCGAACTCCATACCGTGGTCGCGGCGATCGATGACGGCAAAGCCTTCAGCGATCTCTCCAGTATTGTGGCGTTAACCCAAGCCAACTTCGATCGGATTAAAGTCGCCCGTGGGGTCTATAACTCTTTGGGCGCCTCTCACCAAATTCTGATTCCGAGTTACTCCGATGCCAAAGACGCGGCCAAACTCTTCGTCCGCTTCATCCTCTCGCAAGACGGTTGCCGAATCTTCCGCGAGAACGCCTATGGCAGTCTGCCGTTCCGCTATGATCAAGGCGACACCTCGGGCTTATCGACCTTTGAGCAGTCCGATTTAAAAGTCCTCAATAATGGCGATTCGACCACGTTCTTCAATGAACTCTATTCCTATAGTCCTTTGCGGGTGGCGGCCAACTTATTGACCTTCAACTACAACTCGTGGATCTCACCGACGACCTTTAAAGCCGTTCTCTTAGCCAAAGGTGCCTTCACCGCTCAACATATGTTCGATCAGGAATACCAATATGAAAAGGATAACTGGTCGACCTACGTCTCTTATCTCGGTTAAACCCAATTTATGGCCTTGGCCCGCAGCGCAAAAACATCGACGTTACCTCCTCGCAAGAAGTCGCATCTTTCGATGCGCGCGAGTGGCCTCGTCTTCGTTTGGACGATGCTAGCTATTCCCATCGCGCAGTTCATCGTCTTCTGGCTGGTCCCCAACTTCGATTCCTTGCTCATGGCCTTTCAAAACCCCAGCGTCGATGGCCTCACCTTCATGAACTTCCAGCGGTTCTGGCATGAACTCACTTTGCCTAACAGCACCCTAGTCATTGCGATCGAGAATACGCTCATCTATTTTGCCGTCCATATTTTCATCGGCATGCCGATCGTCGTCTTCATCGCTTTCGTGCTCTTTAAAAACGTCCCGGGTGGCAAATTCTTCCGAGTTCTCTTCTATCTGCCCTCCATCGTCGGTGGCCCAGTCACTGCAGGCATTTATCGTTACCTGGTCTCAACCGGGGGACCCGTGGAGGCGATTTTGACGTGGATGCATATTCCCTTTGACTCGCAGTTAGGTTTACTTGGCAATCCCGAAACGGCCTTCCTCATGTGCATCATCTATTCGCTATGGACTGGCGTCGGCATCAACATGATCATGTTCTATGGCGCCTTGAACCGCATCCCCAAAGAAATCTTCGAATCCGCCAAGATGGATGGCGCCGGCTTCTGGCGGCAATTCGCTCAGATCGCCGTCCCCCTCATTTGGCCGACCATCACCACGATGCTGGTCTTCTTGATGTCCTCGATTTTCACCACTTATAGCTGCGTCATGCTGCTGTGCCCGCAGACGCCTCAGGCCGATATGATTGGCTGGTACATCGTTCGATATACCGTCTACACCAGCAACGCCGCTGGCGATGAAGTCCTCAACTATCCGGCAGCGGTTGGCTTTGTCTTCACCCTCATCGGCTTCCCTCTCACGTTGTTAGTCAAGAAAGTCTGCGAAAAGATTTCCTCGACGGTGGAGTATTAATATGACCTTCTCAAGAACCAATCATCAAATTCTCCGGAAAGAGCGCCACTTCGAGTGGGCCAGCCGCGATATCCACGAAAAGATTGTCATCATGATCAGCTTCGTGATCTTCGCCTTATATTCGGCGACCTTGCTCTTTGCCGTCCTTTGGGTTGCCTACAACTCTTTAAAGACGGCGCGGGCTTTCGATACCAATCCTTTCTCGCTTCCGGATATCACGGATCTGCAGTGGAGCAACTACGCCCAAGCCTGGAAGGCGGACGTCAAAGGCGTGACTATTCTCGAGGCTTTCTGGAACAGCATCTGGATGAGCTTCGTTTCCGTGGTCTTGGGCCTATTAGCCTCATCCATGACGGCCTATGTCGTCGCCAAATATCATTTCCGCGGTTCCAAAATCATTTATGCGGTGGCCGTCTTTATTCAGATTATCCCCCTCGTCGGTGGCGTCTCCGGCTTCTACAAATTAGTCTGGAGCGATTTGCAGATCGCCAATGACCCCTTCTTGATTTGGCCGATGTGGTTCGGAGGCTTTGGCTTCTCGTTCCTCATTCTCGTGAGCGCCTTCAAATCGATTCCTTGGGACTATGCCGAAAGCGCCTTCGTCGATGGCGCCGGTCACTTCCGGGTTTTCTGGCAGATCATGCTGCCGATGGTTCGCCCGGTTTTGGCTTCCTTATTCATCGTCAATATGATTTCGGCCTGGAGCGAGTATATGACCTCCTACCTTTATTTGCCCGACTATCCCACCCTCGCCTTTGCGGTCTATGAACTTTCGACCGAGGCAGTTCGCGTCGGCACCCCACTTTATTTCGCCATTATCATCATCGCGATGCTCCCCACCCTCATTCTCTTCACTGTGTTCCAAAAGATGATTATGGAGAACACGACCACCGGAGGTTTAAAAGGATAATTATGCCAAACAAAATCGGAAAATTACGTTGGGCGAGTTTGACCTGCCTTTTAGCGCTTCCCTTATTGAGCGGTTGCGGCGGCACGGCTCCGACCATTTCCTTTGAAGAATCTTATCCTTATGCCTATGTCAACGAAGCCTACGATATCCACGATGTCCTCGATGTCGTCGATGGCGTGTCCTATTCCTTCGATGCTTCGTATCAGGATTACTACACCATGAGCGATGTGGCGATCCCGGTGAGTGATTTCTCATTTACTCAGACCGTGAAGTTCGATGTCCATTTGATCGTGAGCGCCAGTAGTGGTGGCTTCACCCGTAAAAAGAGCGTCGATATCCCGGTGAAATACGCGGGCGATCCGATCGATGTGCTGCTTGAGACCGGCGCCATGTCGGGCTGGGCGGATCCTGGCGTCAACAAAGAGATCACCCAGGATAGCGACAAGATGCATGGCGATGATTCTAAGAGCGCCTTATCTATTTCCTATATCGGCTCGAATGCCTATGAGTGGGGGACCTGCGTCCTGTCGCTTAATAACTTCCGTCTCGCCCCCTTATGGAGCGACAAAGATTGGAGCAATGCGATCTTGACCTTCTGGGTTTATAACCCCAATGAGAAGCCGCTCGATTTCCAACTTCGCCTCGTCGATAACCTCACGGGTCTCCTCAATATGGACTGGACCAAGCAACTCGATGGCGCTGAATACCGTCAAGTCAGCTGCGCCCCCGGCGTCTGGACCCACGTGCTATTCTCGCTCCACAAACTCGGCGTTGATCACTTATTGACCTTTACCGAAGATGAAAGCCGCCACGATGAATTCTTGGTGAAGGAACGCTACGAAGGCGCCCCCGATAGCGGCAATGACAAAGTCTACAGTTACCGTTTCTACGTCGATGGGGTCGATGTCGTCCCCGCCTCGACCTATCCGGAAGTCGATACCGCTCGGGTCACGAGCGATGAACTCCCCGATAAAGGCTTAGAGAACGTCCCCTTAGATACCGGCTGGCAAAATTCGGTTGGCACCTATGATTACGATGCCTATATGGGCGCCGTCAGCGATTGCTCCTTGCGCTTGACCTTCCCGCATCCGGCCAGTAAGAACTTCTTAGTCCTCAACCCCGAACTTGCGGTCGAAGGCTACAAGACCTTAACGGCCGTCCCCGACTTTACCTCCGGAACGTTACAGGGTTACTTTATGTTTAATGATATTTCCGCTTCCGTTTCGGCCCAAGCCATCTACTATGGCAGCAACGGCACGGATTGGGTCTCTTCGGAAACGGTCGCCATGAATCTCGGTAGCAAAGACGATAAAGGCTGGCAGCTTGCCACGCTCGATGTCGCTAAGCTCACCCCGACTGCGGCGGTGAAGTCCAAAGGCGCCATCCGTATCTGCTTCTATTTCGGGAGCGCCAATTTATTGAGCGTCATCCATCTTGATACCGTCAAACTGGTCGCTTAAAAGGAGAACCTTATGGTTAATTCTAATCGGGTCGAATCGTGTCGGCGTTTGTTGAAGCTGCCTGCGAATTGGGCACTCCATTTTCAGCAGCAAGTTGACTCACCTTTGCTGATCGATAAAAAAGGCAATGACATTCAGGTGACGTATCGTTACGACGCCGAAGCCTTCCGAGCGCTACTTTTACTGAAAGAAAACGCCGCGAAGCAAGACTTCCATCTTAGCGAGACTCCGCGTTTTGCCCACGATGGCGTCATGGTCGATTGCTCGCGTAATGGCGTTCCGAATCTTCCCGCTTTAAAACGTTTCATCACCAATAGCGCTTTGTTAGGTCTTGATGTCCTCATGCTTTATACCGAGGACGTCTATCCGATCCCAAACTATCCTTATTTTGGCTATCAACGCGGCCGTTATAGCCAAGAAGAGCTTAAAGAAATCGATGCTTTTGCCGCGAGCTTTGGCATTGAACTCGTTCCTTGCATCGAAACGTTAGGCCACTTAGGCAATCCCTTAGGCTGGGCGGCCTTTGAACCGATCAAAGAAAATGATTTCGTCTTGCTGCCCGGGGAAGAAGCCACCTATCGCTTCCTCGATGCGGCGGTGGCGAGCTGCCGCGCTTGCTTCCGGAGCCACCGGATTCACGTCGGCATGGACGAGACCGGCGGCGTGGGCTTTGGCAAATCCTACTTACTCCATGGCTATCAGGATCCCTTAGGCCTCTATGTGAAGCATCTGGCGAAAGTAGTGGAGATTTGCCAGCGTTATTCCTTTGAGCCGATGATGTGGAGCGATATGTTCTTCCGCTTCGCCAATGCCACCGATTACTATGGCCCGAACCCGGCGACCCCTGAACTCAAGCAGGACGTGCCAGCCGCGATGAGCTTAGTTTATTGGGATTATTACCATGATGATTTTGCGACCTACCAGCGCATGATCACCAACCATAAAGCCCTCGGTAAGCCCGTGATCTTTGCCGGCGGCAGTTGGCGTTGGGTCGGCTTTGCCCCCTTTATCGAGCGGAGTTTATCGCGGAGCCGTCTCGCCTTAAAAGCCTGCCTTGAAGGCGGAATTAACGAAGTCTTCCTCACTGGCTGGGGCGATAACGGCAACGAATGCGCTTTCGCCACAATGTACCCGGCGCTTGTTCTTTATGCCGAATATTCCTATGAAGGCCACGCCGAGGATGCCGTGATTTCCTCCCGGCTAAAAGCCTTAACGGGCAATAGTCTGCAAGACTTCTTATTGTTGGATCTTCCGAACCAGCCCTCTAAGACCTGTATTGGCAAATTAGCCAACCCGTGCAAGTATCTTTTCTATCAAGATCCGATTGGCGGCCTCTTCGATAAGCACCTGACGCCGGATTATCCAGCGACCTACGCTAAATACGCCAAGACCTTATTGGCCGAAGCTAAAAAGAGCCCTCATTACGCCTATATGTATGACACCTTAGGCAAACTCTGCCTCGTCTTAGCGCTCAAGTCCAACCTTGGCGCTGATTTACGGAAAGCGTATTTAGCGAAGGACAAACTGACGCTAAAACGGATCGCGGAAGTTCAGATCCCCGCCTGCATCAAAGCCATCCGCGTCTTCCAAAAGAGTTTGGAGAAGGAGTGGAACCTCGAGTGCAAGCCCTATGGCTTCGATATTCTCGATGGCCGCATTGGCTGGTTATTGGAGCGCTTAGCGACCGCGAAACGTCGGGCTTTAGGCTACGTTCATGATCCGAGTCAGACCATCCCCGAACTGGCTGAGCCGTTACTCTATTTTGATTGCCGCACGAGCGAGTATGACACCGAAGGGATGATGTGGAACTGGTGGGCGAAGAACGTGAGCGCCAATCCGCTATAAAGGACCCGTTATTATCATGATGAAAAAAGCCGATTCAAAAAACGTGAGTGGCGCGGTGCTGCCCTATAAGAACGCCACCTTACCGATTAAGGAGCGGGTCGCCGACCTTTTGAGCCGAATGACCCTAGAAGAGAAGCTAGAACAGCTCCATTGCTCCGGCTGCGCCTATAGTCTAAAAGAGCAATTGGCTTTCTTAGACCAAGGTACGCCCAAAGTCGATGGCGAATTCTATTCCTATACCTCGTTTACGCTGGACGATTTGCATAGCCTCATTGAGCGGACCGTCGCGGCTCACCGCTTAGGCATTCCGCCTTTTGTGGCGACCGAGTGCGAGCATGGCGGAACCACCCCCTATACCACGATTTTCCCGTCTTCCGGTTGCTTTGGCGCTTCGTTTGATAATGATTTAGCGTATCGGATCGCTCGGCTGGAAGGCCACGAACTCCGGGCCATCGGCTTCAACAAAGTCTATGGGCCGAACCTCGATCTCATGCGCGATCCGCGCTGGGGACGTTCCGAAGAGGACTACAGCGAAGACCCGTATCTTAATGGTCAAATGGGTATCGCCGCGGTAAAGGGACTCCAAGAAGAAGGTGTCGAAGCAGCCTTAAAGCATTACTTAGCTTATTCACAGCCGATCGGCGGTCTTAATTGTTCCAACGTGTCTTTAGGTGAACGGGAAGTCCGCCAGTTCTTCCTCCCGCCGTTTGCCGATGCGATTAAAGCCGGCGCCTATGGCGTCATGTCTTCCTATAACTCGATCGATGGCATGCCCGCGACGATCTCCAAACATTGGATGATCGACGTGCTCCGAAATGAACTGGGCTTTAAGGGCGACCTCATCACCGATTACGGCGTTTCCGGCATGCTCAATTGCCTCTATCATGTCGTTCCGCATCGCGATTTAAAGGAGCTGGGAAAACGCTTCTTGGCTTGCGAAATTGATCTAGAAGCCTGCGGCCGGGATGCCTTTGGCTCCGAGTTTAAGGCGGGCGTAGAAAGCGGCGAGATTTCGATTAAAGACGTCGATGCTTCCGTGGCCCGGGTCCTCACCAGCAAATTCAAACTGGGCTTATTTGAGCATCCTTCCTTTGATATCGCTAAAGCCAAGGGCACCCTTTTTACCAAAGAAGCCCGCGATCTTTGCTATCAGCTTGAAAAAGAAGGCGCGGTGTTGCTTAAGAATGATGGCATCCTTCCTTTCAAGGGATCGCCGAAAATTGCCTTAATTGGGCCGAATGCCTTCTATGCTCAGATGGGCGACACCACCTGCTATTCAGCTTTGCAAAAAGAACCGATGCCTGGCGCCGTGAGCGATCAAGCGATCACCCCGGTTCAAGCCTTCAGCGCTAAATTTGGTGAAGCGAGAGTTAAGGCGACCCGCGGCTGCAATTTCACCCGGGTTCTTCCCGATGATCAAAAAGCTTTGGCTGAGGCCATTGCCTTTTGCGACGTCATTGTCTTTGCGGGCGGCAATAACTCGGTCGGGTATTCCGGCGGAGAAAATGGCGGTAAGAATAACCCCTTCATGAAAGGGGATGCCTGCACCTCGGGCGAAGGCTACGATAACGATGATATTCGCCTTAGCCCCAGCCAGCGGCAGCTGCTCGCTTCCTTGAAGGGCTGCGGTAAGCCGATCGTCATGATCGTTTATGGTGGCAAACCCGTCTCTCTCACCGCTGAACTCCCGCAACTTTCCGCGCTTCTTTATGCCTTTGGCGTCGGCACGGATGGTAATCGCGCGATCGCGGATATCCTTAATGGCGATATCAATCCCTCGGGAAAATTACCCTTCTCGATCGCTCGGAGCGTCGGTCAGCTTCCTTGCTACTATAACCGCGGGCCGATTCATGGCATGTATGACCGTCCTGGGACGGTTGAAGTGCCGGGACAAGACTATGTTTTCTCACCCAAGACTCCCTTGTTTACCTTTGGCGATGGCTTAAGTTATTCCAAGATCGTCTACCGCAACCTTAAGGTGAAGGCGGATAAAAAAGGCTACGCCGTGAGCGTCGAAGTCGCTAACGAAAGCGACATTCCCGCTGAGGAATCGGTCTTGCTTTTCTGCCATAGTTTAGGCAATGCTTGGGTCCCGTCTCCCGTGAAATCGTTACGGGCATATCAACGTATCGCCCTAGCCTCTCACGAGCGCAAACTCGTCCACTTCAGATTGACCCCACAGGACTTTGCTTATCTCGATGAAGATTATCATTGGGCGATCCCTAGTGGCCCAGCCGAGATCTTCTGCGCGAACCTGCAGGCGGATTTAACCCTATGAACAACCCCGATAAGTTTTGGTCGAGTGTCGAAGCGACTCACCGTTACGTCGTTTCCGGTTGGCCGAAAGCGGTTCATCAGCCCAAAGTCGACCTCAATAACCGTTACGCCCTCCCCTTCGTTTTCGTTCCGCCCTCGGTAAGCGGCACTTTCCAATGGCTCTTTTATTGGGACACTTTCTACACCAATCGCGGCTTATTGCTCGATGGCCACCTCGATTGGGCCAAAGGCAACGTCGATAACCTGATCTATATGCTAAACCGCTATGGCTTTGTCCCAAATTCGAACAGTGAGAACGGCATCAAGTACAATTCCCAGCCGCCTTATCTTCATTTCATGGTGAAGGATATTTTCAAGGCGACCGGCGACCTCAAGTGGCTCTCCTCTAGCTATGAAGCCTTAAAGAAAGAATATGCGTTCTGGATGAAAGAACGCATCGCCCCATGCGGGTTAAACCACCATGGCTGCCATCCTAACTGCAGCGAGGCGGACTTGGCCTCGTATTACGATTACGTTGCCACTGAGCGTCTGCCGATCAAAAAGAATCTCAGCAGCCGCGAAAAAGCCACGATTGCCCCGAACTATATCGCCGAAGCCGAAATGGGCCTCGATTATACGCCCCGTTTAGGCGAAGATGCGGTTCATTGCTGCCCGACCGACCTCAACGCCAACCTCTATGGTCTGGAACTTGATCTTGCCGATTTTGGCGAACGGCTTGGCAAGAAGAACGAGGCCGCTGAGTTTAAGCAAGCGGCGGCGAAACGCAAGAGCCTGATGGACGCGCTTCTCCTCGGTCCCGATGGCCTCTATTACGACTATAACTTCGTGAAGAAGGCCAAAGTTCGTTCTTTCGCCTTCACGGGTCAGTTCATGGCCTTCATCACGGGGGTCTCCACGGACAATAAAGCCCTGCATCTTCTCTATAAGAAGCTCTTGATGCCCCACGGCATGACTTCCTGCGAGCAGGATCCGGACGTCCCCTTTGATTTCCAAGCCAATTATCCTTATTCTTGGCCTTACGATAACTATTTGGCCTTCTGGGCGTTAACCACCTGCGGCTTAGATAAAGAAGCCGCGGTTCTTGCCGAGCGTTATCTCGCTAACCTCGCTGCTGTTTATTCCTCGACGGGATTGCTCTGGGAAACCTATGATGCCGTTAATGGCGGCATCGCCCAAAAGAGCGAATACCCGGCGACCGAAATGCTCGGTTGGACGGCCGGCAGTTTCGAAGCGATGTATGACTTTCTGAAAAAACGTTCCCGTTTTGCTACCGATATTTCCACAAAGCCCGATAACCTCAGCATCGAAACCGATGAAGGGGAAGTGGGGGATGCCAAGGTCGAATTTGTCCCCAATGGGGAAGACCTCGAAGTCTACTTGACCGCTTCAAACGTCCATCCGCGTTTGGTGAAGATGCGCTGGAATGGCGAAGTTCAAGGACCGGTCGAAACGATGGGCGATCAGTTTGGCCGCCTGCAGTCCAACGCCTTCTTTGGACCTCTCAACCCCGAGCGCTATTTCGCTTGGTATTATCTGATTGGAAACGCCGGCGATTTCGCCTGCGGTGGCGTGAAGACATTGCCCAATGCCCTCATCAGTTTCAGCCTCGATCAACGCGGCGTGAACGCCTATTTCGATTGCCGCTGCGGCGCGAAGGGCGTCGAACTGAATGGGAGACGGTTGCTTCTAGGAACGATCGTCTTCCATTTCTACCCCAATACGACCGCGTTTTCTGCCTTAAGACGTTTTTGCCAAAGTCTCTCAACCGGTGGCATTTTCCCGAAGGCTCCTTTCTATGGGGGAAACGACTGGTACAGTTTCTATGGCAAAAGCACCTTGCGCGATATCTTGGCTTCTGCCCATTATCTAGCGAGTCTCACCGAAGGCTGCCCTAATCCCGCGACCATGGTGATCGATGATGGCTGGGAAGAAGGCAATTGCGGGGGACCCTGGAGTCCAAATTCGAAGTTCGTCGATATGGAAAAAGCCGCCTCCGGCATTAAGGCTTTGGGCCTAAAAGCCGGTATTTGGATCCGCTTTCTCGCCAATCCCGAAGCTCTGAAAGTTCATCCGAACTGGGCCATCAAAAAACCGGGGGAAGAGCCACTTTACCTCGATCCGTCGATCCCCGGGGTTCTCACCCATGTCAAAAAAGACATCGATCGCATCAAAAAATGGGGTTTCGATTTCATCAAGCACGACTATAGCGCCCACGACATGTTCGGAGAGTTTGAAGCCGCTTGGAATGGCGGGGTGGACAACCGGGACGATTGGTCCTTTGCCGACACGAGCCGCACCAGCGCGGAAATCCTCAAAGATTTTTATCAAGCCATCCATGAGGACTGCGCCCCGGAGATCATGGTCGAAGGTTGCAATACCTTCTCTCATCTTTCCGTCGGCTACGTCGAGGTCTACCGCACCGGGGATGACACGAGCGGTGAGAATTGGGACCGCACCCGTTCCTTCGGCGTGAATTCGTTGGCCTTCCGCCTCTATCAAAACAATATCTTCTATTGCTGCGACGCCGACTGCGCCGGCTTCGGTGGCATCGACCCGAGCAAGGTCTTGCTGTTCGCCGATCTTTTGGCCCGCAGCGGTACCCCGCTATTGGTCTCATGCTCGAAAGGCATTCTCAGTCTCCAGCAAGAAGCCCAACTCAAAGAGGATTTCCGCTTGGCCAGCTGCCCGGTGGAAGGCTTAATCCCCTTGGATTGGGAATGGAATATCGATCCGGCTTTATGGAATTATCGCGGTGAGATCCTCAAGTTCGATTGGCAGGGTGGCGAACCTCCGCGTTTATTGGCCACCGACTTCTATCAGCACCATCGCTGATCCCTGCGATTACTCACTTATATAAAGATTGGGTGTCTTTTCTATAAAAAGAAAAGGCTCTAGCGGTGATACGATGATTGAATCAAAGACGAGCAGGGGGGATTCCTTACGAGCAAAAACGGGTTACTTCTTGGGACGGGGTTAGGCTTAATCAGCGTTTTTGCCGTGGCCTTAGCGGGTTTTTCCTCCGTTAGCGGTGCGGTTACGGGAACTGGCGCAAGCCATGCCCTGACTTTGGACAGCAATAATCAGATTAGCAATAACGCCGTGAAGATTAACGCTTCTTATTCCCTCGGCGTTTTTAGCAGCAATTTGACGGCGAGCAGTGGCAGCTTTGCGACCTTGGCTGCAAATGGGTATTTTGGGAGCAGCTCCCCGCTATATCGCATCACGAATTTCACCGTGACCTTAAGCAGTGGCTCTATCTATGCCTACTTTGGCCATAGTGCTTGGTCGCGCGAAGAGGTTTTCGCCTCCGCTTCCTTTAGCGTCGGCTTAGCCTCGGCAGTGCATCCGGCCAGCTCGCCTTCCTACTTCATGCTGACCTCGCCCGCCGGTTGTGTTATTTCTTCGATCGTCATCACTTACGATTGCACGTCTGAAGCTTATACCTCCGAAGGCTCAGAAGACCTCTTGGATACCACCTCGATTGAAGAAAACCCTGGCGAATCCCATACGATTTTGACCCACGATAGCAGCGTCACGAGCGGCAGCAGTCAACGGGCCGTCCATTTTCAGAATAGCGTTTATGGTTCGGGTGTCGGCGGGTATCCCTCAGTTCTCTTCCGGTTACGGACCCCGATTACCGTGAAAACCGGTGGCACCTTCCGCTTCGATGGCAATTTTGTCTCGGGTCACCGCATGCTGAACTATGTCCTCTATGATTCCAACTGGGGCCGTTATTCTTGGGCGGGTTCGGCTTCCGATAAAGGCGAATACACCAGCACCATTGATTCCTCTTCCGTGGTTGGCTCTTATGTCAGCTTCTCGACCTATTCGACCATTCAAGCCTCTTGCGTCGGCACCTACAATGCCTCGACCAATCCTTATCTTTCGTCCTTCAGCGTTGCTTTCATCCGTGTTCTCTTCGATACGGAAAACGCGAGTACCGCCACCTCGATCTATCTCGATAATTTCCACTATGATTCCAGCCAAGAATACGTGGCCCCGAGTCGGACTGAGAGTGTCGATGAGGGCTTAGAGAATTGCCCGATTGATACCGGGGCTTCGACCGCGGCGGGAGCTCTTGACGCTTCCAAAGTCTATGGCTCCACCAGCGCTTCGGCGTTACGGGCCTCTTTCTCCGCGACCGGATCGCAGAAGATTACGCTTAACACCGAAACGAATAGCGTTTACCCGGTCATGAACACCGGAAAATTAGCAGGTGATTTCTATTTCTCCGGCGTGGATCCGAGCGTTTCCTTAGTCGTTTCGCCCTATGGCTGGGTGGCCGATAGCACGTCATTGGCTTTCACTTTGAAGGCGGAAAGCAACGGTTGGTACCGCGGAGTTCTTGAATGCTCCAGCATCGTTTGGAATGCTTCCGTGACAGATTTCCGGGCGCTTCGGCTTTGGTTAACCTTCCCTAACGTCACTGAGACTTCGGGTCACGTTTGGGTCGATAATTTGCTTCATACCTCAACGGCTGTGTCTTTATGGAAAGCCTATAACGGCGAGAATCTCCTTCAGAATGTGGACTATTCGACTTCCGCGAATGGTTCGTTGACCTCGCGGGGTTCCTCGTTATCTTTAAACGCCATCAAAGGTGAACAAGAAGCCATCCAATTGATGGTGACTCCGGATTCGGCCGTGGCATCCTATTCCTTCAGCATGGGCAATCTTAGCGATGGGGCCGGCCATAGCATCGCTGCCTCTAGCGTTGCCATTTACGCCGAACGTTATCTCTATGTCGATTCCTCGGCTTCCAATGAAACGACCTCAGCTTCGGGTTATTACCCGGATGCCCTCGTGCCGTTAACCTCCCTTATTTCCGCGGGCGAAAATAGCATTGCCGCGGGTAAGAACCAAGGCCTCTATTTCGTGATTACTTTGGCTTCCTCTCTGACCGCCGGCACCTACGCGGGCCAAGGGGTTTTGACTCTCGATGAGACCACCTTTGTCGTTCCTTTTCAAATCAAAGTGATGGACTTGTCCATGCCGAGCGCCGTCCACGCCAAGAGTTCGTTCTTGCTTTGGTATGATCAGATTGCGAATTATTACGGAACCGCTTCGACCGAGCTTCGTAAAAGCTATTACGATTTCATGATCGCTCACCGGGCCATGCCGGATGGCTTGCCTGAAATCTACGAAGGGGATGCAGCGAATGGCTACACGGGATTCGCTGATAACTTTGCGACCTTGATTGCTCCTAATGATGCGATCAATAGCTACCGTTTGACCTTCAGTAAGGACAGCAACGGCAACCTTAATTCCACCGATGTTTCCAATGAACTGCAGGCTCTTATCACCAAGAATATCGCTTTAGCCCAAAGCGGTTCGAGCCTCAATCTCTTCAGCAAATGCTACTTCTATTTCGATGATGAACCGGCCGCTTCGAGTTACGCGACGGTCGCCAGCAATAACCAAGCGCTGGTGACGGTCAAGAATAACCTAGCGAGTCAACTCAATTCTTACCCGACTCTGAAGGCTAGCTTCTTAGCGATTCCGAATATCGTCACCGCGGCCTATCCCGCCATCGATAGCACTTCGAGCAGCGACATCAAAAAGCGCGTTAACTTAGGCGTGTCGACCGCCTCTTCTCTCCTTGGCCAATACTACAACGAATCCGCCCGTTACAACTATGGCATCAATACGTGGTGCCCGACCTATAACAATTTCGATACGGCCGCCCACCGGAGCGTCTATTCGACCCGTCAAGCCAATGGCGAGCACGTGTGGTGGTATGGCTGCATCAATCCGATCCAGCCCTATCCGACTTATCACTTGAACGCGCCGCTGCTGCCTTCCCGTATGCTCAGTTATATGGAAGATGATTATGGAATCGAGGGCAATCTCTATTGGTGCGCCAACTACTTCGGCTACTATAACGGCTCAACTTCGACCACGCGCGACGTCTGGAGTAACGGCAATACCTGGGAAAACTGCTATGGCGATGGCATGTTACTTTATCCGGGCAATAAATACAGTATCGATGGCCCGATTTCGACCTTGCGCTTAGAGAGCATTCGCGAGGCGAATGAAGACTACGAATATCTCCAGCTCTTCCGCTCCTATATCGCCACCTACAATTCGACCTATTCGGGCAGCAAGAATGCTTCGACTCTGCTGGCCACTTACTACAATCAGCTCTTCAGCAATGTCTCGACGGCTTGTAGTGCCGCGACCTTTGAAAGCGTGCGGGAGAGTCTACTCACCGTCTTAGGCAATATGGCGGTGGATCTAAAGACCACTGTCGAATCGCTCTAACGTTATTTCCTTTGGTTGCCACCTAGCGGGATCTTCCCTTGGACTCCGCTAGGTTTTTTCTTTCTCCCTGATCGATTATCCTTTTTGGCATTACGTTTAGTTAACCTATCCTTTTTGGGGCGGGAACCTATCTTCCTCGAGCGGAGAATGTTACCTTAGGGTCACGATGGAAAAATTCACTTTTGCCGGTCTCACTTTTCGTCTTGAAGATGACGTGATTGCTTTCGATTCGTTATTTGGTATCCCCGTCAAGAAAGAACGCGGCCGAATCTGGTCGATCGCCCAAGTCCTCTATGCCGGTTCCAATTGGGACTCGCATTTGGGCAACAAATTCGTCGGATGTTCTGACTTGCTTGGCCTGCGCTATATTTCGCGGAAGCTCGAAGGTAACACCCTCAGCATTCTCCAGCGGGGTCAAGACATCGAAGTGTCGACCGTCTATGAGACGTTGTCCGATCACCAAGCGGTTTCTTGCTATAGCATCGTCAAGAATATTTCGAAAGCCAATCTAACCTTAGAATACATTTCTTCGTTGGTGGTCTATGGCTTAAATGGCGGCGAGGAAGATCATTGCCGTTCCCTTTATTTCTACCGCTTTGGCACCGGGCATTCCTGCGAGTGCCAGCCCGCGCGGAGTTCCTTCTTTGATCGGCGCCTCTTCTTGGTGACGGGCTATTCGCAACGCACGATTTCCTATAGCAATATCGGCAGTTGGTCCACTAAGGAAGAACTGCCTTTAGGCATCATCGAAGACGCAGAGTCTAGCCGTTTCCTCATGTTCCAAATCGAAAGCAATTCCTCGTGGCACTATGAAATCGGGGACTTCGATAACGATTATTACCTCTCCTTAAGCGGTCCCGATGTCATCCATCATGATTTCGCCCATCAGCTAAAGCCGGGCGAAAGTTATCGCTCAACCCGGGCTGAAATCGCTTTTGGCCATAGCCTCGACGAAGTGATCGCCGGCATGACGGCCTATCGGCGGCATTTACGGCAGCCGAGCCCCGTCGATTCTTCTTTGCCCGTCATCTTTAACGAATACATGCATCTTTCGTGGGACTCGCCCAAGGAAAAACGGAGCGAATCGATGTTCCCGGTGGTCGAAAAGACCGGGGCCGAGTATTACGTGGTCGATTGCGGTTGGCATGATGAAGTGCCGGGCAATATCATTTATTCCTACCTCGGCAGTTGGCGGCAAAGCCAGACCCGTTTCCCTTCAGGCCTAGCTAAGCTTTCGGCCGATGCGGCGAAGCACCATTTGAAACTAGGCTTATGGATCGAGCCTGAAATCGTGAGCAATAAGAATGAGGAACGGCTCTCCGCCTACCCCGAATATTGCTTCTATCACCGCAATGGCAAACGCGTTCAAAAGATGGGCAAGTACATCCTCGATTTCCGCCTGCCCGAAGTCCGGAAATATCTCGACGAAACCATCGACCTGATGGTGGACACTTATGGGGCCTGTTACATCAAATCCGATAACAATATCGACTTTGGGCCGGGCACCGAAGATAATGCCACGTCCTTAGGCGATGGTCTCATCGAAGAGCGCCGAGCTTATTTGGCCTGGGTCGATGGCGTACGGAAACGGCACCCCGACGTGATCTTTGAGTCGTGCTCGAGCGGCGGCTTACGGATGGATTATCAGCAACTCAGCCATTTCGATTTGGTCTCAAGCAGCGATCAGACCCATTATCAAAAGTATCCTTATATCGCCGCGAACATCCTCAGCGCTATTCTCCCGGAGCAAGCCGCGGTCTGGTCCTACCCCGTCGATAGCCACGTCATGCCCAACCATCCGAATGAACTCAGTGTCGAAAGCGTTGAGCGGGATGTGAGCGAAGAAGCGGTGGCCTTCAACATGATTAACGCCCTGCTCGGTCGGATGCACTTGGCCAGCCACCTCGAACTCTTGAGCCCCAAGAAATTCCAAATGGTGCAGGATGGCGTCGCGTATTACCATTACCTCACGCCCTACAAACTTAAGGCCGATCCGGTCTTCCCCTTAGGCTTCACTAATTTCTTTGCCACCTTCGCTGCGGCAGGCTTACGGAGCGAGAAGAAACTCTTCTTAGCGGTCTGGAACCTCGACCGGGTGGGCAGTCTTTCGATTCCCTTAAAAGCCTATGGGGCCATTAAGGCCAAAGTCGGCTATCCGGTGAACCTCGAAACTTCGTTTGCCCTGGTGGATGGCCTTCTCACCATCAACTTCCCGAGCAAATACTCGGCTCGCTTCTTCGAGATCGATTTGGCCTGAGTCTTACCCTCGTCTCGTTTACCGACGATTCGAGGGTATTTTTTGGATTTTTCTTGAAAACCCAAGCACGAAAAAAGCCCAGCAATGCTGGGCTAATTGCCACCTGGCGGAGGAAAAGGGATTCGAACCCTTGCTCCCGGTTAAGAGACTACGAGCTTTCCAAGCCCGCCCCTTCGACCACTTGGGTATTCCTCCACACGCTAAGAAATGTGGCAAGCAAGATTATAAGTTAAGCGCTTTGTCTTGGCAATCGAAGAATTATAGCCTATGGCTATGCTATAATCTCCCCAGCATGATTCAAATCACCATTGATCGCCTCTCCGACGGCCAAAAAGCGGAGAAATTCGTCAAGAAATACCTCAGCGATGCCCCTTTAGGCTTTATTTATAAGGCCTTCCGCAAGAAGGACATTAAACGCAACGGCCACTGGATTCCCAAAGACGCCATCCTCCATCAAGGGGATGAACTTCGAATTTATGTCACCGACCAGCAACTCGCGGACTTCAAGAAGCCCCGGGAAGCCCAAAAGAAGCCTTTTCCCTATCAAATCGTCTACGAAGATAGCAATGTCATCATCGTGAACAAACCGAAAGGCTTATTGGTCTATGGCGACGATAAAGGGGTGCGGGCCACCTTAGGGAACGCCATCCTCGATTATCTTTACTTCAAAGGCGAATATGATCCTCATAACGCCGCCTTTACGCCTTCGCCCGCCCACCGGCTTGACCGCAATACCTCCGGTCTGGTGGTTTATGGCAAAACCGATGCCGCGTTAAAAGAACTGACCGATCTTTTCAAGGAACGCACCGAAATCGAAAAACGCTACCTCGCCTTGGTCGTCGGCAAAGTCGAGCATGATGGCGAAGTCAATCAGCCGCTCAAGAAGTTCGAAGATTCTGGCTTAGTCAAAGTCTGCCCGCTCGCGGAGGGCGGTAAGACCGCCTTAACCCGTTATCACGTCTTAGGTTATTATGGCGGCTATACTCTGCTCGAACTTGAACTCGTGACGGGGCGGACCCATCAGATCCGCGTCCACATGGCTTATATGGGGCATCCGGTCGTGGGCGATGGCAAATATGGTGACTTTCAGGATTGCCGCAAGGTCCGAGCCTTGACGGGGCTCGATAGCCAATTCCTCCATGCGGCCAGCTTAACCTTTAAGAAGCCGGGGGGCGTGCTTAGCGCCCTCAATGGGAAGCATTTTGAAGCGCCGCTCCCCTTAGAGCTGAGCAAGATTCTCATCCAGCTTCAAGATAGCGCTACAATAAAGAAGGATTAATAGAAAGGGCATCTAGATTATGGATTACGCTGCACGTTATGCCGAATGGGTCAATTCCTCCGTGGTTTCTTCCGCGGACAAAGTTTTATTGAAGAAAATGACCGCCGATGAGCGGGCCGATGCCTTCTTTAAGGATATCGAATTCGGAACCGCGGGGATGCGAGGGCTATTAGGCCCTGGCACCAACCGCATGAACTCCTGGACCGTTCAAAAAGCCACGGTGGCCTTTGGTATGTACCTCCTCGAAAAGTTCCCCGATGCCAAAGCGGTGGGAGTGGCCATCAGCCACGATAACCGTCACCAGTCCCGCGAATTCACGCTCGAATCCGCCCGTATTTTGAATGAGATGGGCATCAAGGCCTATATCTTTGATTCGTTGCGCCCGACCCCTGAACTCTCCTATGCGGTCCGTTACGTCAAAGCTTGCGGCGGCATCATGATCACCGCCTCCCATAACCCCAAAGAATATAACGGTTACAAAGTCTACGATGAGACGGGTTGCCAGTTGACCCCCGATAAGATCGATCGGCTGCTCCAAATCATCGCCGATCTCCCCGATTATCTTGATGTTCAAGTCCCCAAAGCCAAATTCCCGGGCGAGACCATCACCTTCGACGAAGCGATCGATGACGATTACGTCCACGCGGTCGAAGCCATTCAAATCAATCCCGACCTCAAGAAGCAAGGCTTCAAGATCGTCTATTCGCCTCAGCATGGCACTTCCTACGAGAACGCCATGCGAGTCTTTAAGGAATGCGGCTATCAAGTGATCCCCGTCATGAGTCAATGCACCCATGACCCCAATTTCGGTGGCACCCTCTCCCCCAATCCGGAGAATCCCGATGCTTATATCGAATCGATCAAACTCGCCAAAGCCAACCGCGCTAACCTTATCGTCATGACCGATCCCGATGGCGACCGCGTCGGCGTCGCTTATCTTTCGAGCAAAGGCACCTATGAGCTCTTCACGGGCAACCAAAGCGCCGCCTTGCTCCTCGATTACATCTTGAGCCAGCGCAGCCAACAAGGAACGCTCCCGAAGAATGGCGTCGTCTATGACACGATCGTCACCTCGTCCTTAGGCAAAGAAATTGCTCTGAGCTATGGCCTAAAAGTCGAATCGTTCCTCACCGGCTTTAAATTCATCGGCGACCGCATCGCCCATTACGAGAAAGACCCCCATGGCCCGACTTTCGTCTTCGGCTATGAAGAAAGTTATGGCTGTTTGATCGCCCCCTTCGTCCGCGATAAAGACGGCATCCAGGCGATCTTGCTCTATTGCGAGATGGCTTTATGGCATTATCTCCAGAAAGAGCCGCTCGACGTCGCTTACGACAAACTGATGCAGAAATACGGCTACCATGACGCCGTTTGCAATTCCGTCTTCTTCGAAGGACCCGAAGGCGCTCAGAATATGGCCGCCATCATGACGAGCCTTCATGACCATCCCTTACGCCAAATCGCCGGGATCCCCGTCGACGAAGTCCTCGATTACGAAAAGCAGCTCGATTACAAAGATGGGGAAGCCACCCCGATCGACCTTCCGAAGTCGGAAGTCGTCAAATTCGTCCTCGACGATAAGTCGACCGTGACCGTCCGTCCTAGCGGCACCGAACCCAAATGCAAGTTCTACATCGAGTCGGTCGCCAGCGAGAAGCTCGACTTAAAAGAAAAGACCGAGAATATCTATCGGTCTCTGCTTCACGATCTCAAGATCAAAGCTTAAGCAATTCTTGCAAAGTGAGGGCAACGCCATTGAGGTTGTTGCCCTTTTTTGTGGAAGGATAAAGCGAAGGCAAGGTTGCGCTTTTGCAGTTCTTCATGCAGAAAGGCAAACCCGCCAGGGCCAGCATGCCGCCATCGTTATCGGCATCGCCGAAGGCAATGACGTCTTCTTTGGTGAGATGGTAGTGGTCGATGATATAGGCTAAGGCATCGCCTTTGGTGGCGCCTTCGCGGGCGAGTTCGCTATAGAGGGAAACCGTCCAGTGGTGGAGATTGATGCCTTCTAAGGCATAGGGGCGCAAGACTTCTTGGACTAAGGGATCGTAGGCGTGGACATTCTTCATGATGCAGGTCATGGGGTCGGCATCGAGGATGGCGTCGATATCGCCGAGGCGGATCTTCATGCCGGTATACCAAAAGAAGTGGTCGAGATAATTGTCGCGGCGGTTGATATAGACTTCGCTATTGGACTCGCACATAAAGGATGTGACGGTCCCTTGAAGCTTGCGGTAGATATCTTTGATGGCTTTTTGGGGAAACGAATAAACCCGGGGAGCGAAACTCGGATCTCGGGGATCGAAGGTATAAGCGCCGTTATAGCAAATCGCCGGTCCCACGCAATGGAGGGCGGTGTAGAAGCTTTCCATGCTGCGCCAGGGGCGCCCGGAAGCCAGCACGATCAAATAGCCTTGATCGCTCAAGGAAGAAAGATAGGATTCGCTCATCGGCAAAAGCCGAGAATCATCGGTGAGCAGAGTCCCGTCTAGGTCGATGGCAATCAGCTTCTTAATCTTCATCAATGTTAAGCAAACCTACGGCATTCTGAACGCGTTTTAAGGTGGCGTTAGCGATAAGACTGGCTTTTTTGGCTCCGTCCCGCAAGACCGGCAGGTAAGACTTGTCGGCGATAATCTGCTCATAGCGGGCTTTAAAGGGCGTAAGTTCTTCGATGACGGCATCGGCGACGGCTTTCTTGAAGTCGCCATAGCGGAAGCCTTGAAAATGGGCCTCGGCTTCGGATAGGGAAATCTCTTTTAAAGAAGCGTAGATGGTGAGCAAGTTTGAGATGCCGGGTTTTTGATCAGGATCATACTTGATTTCGTTTCCGGAATCGGTGACGGCGGACATGATTTTCTTGCGCATCGAGGCAAAGTCTTCCTTGAGGAAAATGTCGCCTTTGGGATCGGATTTCGACATTTTGACGGAGGGATCGCTGAGCGACATGATCCGGGCTCCGACTTTGTTGACTTGATAATTGGGAAGGCGGAGGATCTCGCCATAGCGTTTATTCATGCGGTTGACGAGGTCGCGGGTGAGTTCGACATGCTGAATCTGATCTTCGCCCACCGGGACGATGTCGGCGTCATAAAGAACGATGTCGGCGGCCATCAAGACCGGGTAAGCGAATAAGCCTAAACCAATGGCGGAGTCGGCCATTTTTGCCGATTTCTCTTTGAATTGGGTCATCCGCGAAAGTTCGCCCATATAGAGATAATTTTGGATGATGGCGTTGAGCTCGGCGTGAGCCGGGACGCTGCTCTGCGTGAAGATCGTGGCCTTTTTGGGGTCGAGGCCCGACGCTAAATAGAAAGCGGCGAGGTCGCGGGTATTTTCGTTGAGAAACGCGGGGTCGATCGGCAAGGTTAAGGCATGCAAATCGGCAATAAAGATGTAGACGTCCCCACTATCTTGAAAATCTTTGAAATGCTTGAGGGCACCGATATAGTTGCCCAAGGTCAAGTTTCCGGTCGGCTTAATTCCTGATAAAATCCGTTTCATAATGTTATCTCGATAGGCCCTATTATAGGCGCGCCCTTAAATTCTATCAATTTAAGGCTGTCAAATTTGGAAGCGATGCTATACTACTTAAGGGTTTAACCATGATCAAAATTTACACTTCGCCGTCCTGCTCTTCCTGCCGTAAGGTCAAGAAGTGGTTTGATGATAATAAAATTCCTTACGAGTCGAAGAACATTTTTTCGCCGAATTTAAGCGTCGCCGATTTGAAGGAAGTCCTTCAAAAGACCGAAAACGGCACGGACGATATCATTTCTCCCCGCAGCAAAATCGTGCAAGAGAACCATATCGATTTCGATACGATGACGATTTCGCAGCTGATTGAGTTTATTCGGGCTAATCCGAGCGTTTTGCGTCGGCCGATCATCGTCGATGATCACCGGGTCCAAGTCGGCTATAACGAAGAAGAGATCCGCACCTTCATCCCGCGGGCCCGCCGCTACGCCGAAAGCCAATGCTCGCCGGAAAATTGCGAAAATTGGGCGACTTGTCAACTCAACGATCATCACGAAGGCAAATAATCCATGCTCAAGAAAAAGGGCTTTGGCAATATCGTCTTTGCGATTACCCTAGGTCTCGCCGCCTTAGCGTTAATCGTTGCCGTCATCGCGATTTTGCTTAAACACAGCGATATCTATCGCTTGCCCTGGGGAGCCTTCGATGTTGACCATTTGTATTATCTAGGCTATCTCGTGGCGGCCTTTCTTCTATTATTAAGCGCCGTCGCCGCTTTCATCGGTCGCTTTTCTCATCAAGAATCCATCAGCCTCCTCTCTTCCCTGCTCGCGGCCATCGCTCTCATCTTGCTCTTTGGGCTTTATGAAGTTTGGCTGATCGCCGTTTACTACCAAGGCAAATTTCCTGGCGATTCGACCAGCCAGTTGCTTCTTGAAACAGGATTATTCCCTTTGTTAGGTTTTTTAGTGGATCTTGTCGCCATTCCCTTAGCCTACAAAAAGCGGGGGAGCGCGGTCTCGTTCTGGCTCGCTCTCGTCGGCTTTGGCTTAGCGGTCGTGGGTTTTATTTGCTTTTTCTTTGGTTACCCGGTGGCTCAACGGCCCTTGCCGATCGATAACTCCACTTTCTATCCGGCGTATGTGCTTGCTTTAGGACTCATCGCCGGAATCTTCCTTACTGCGAGTTTCCTCTTCTTGGCGCTAGGAGCTTATTCACCGGTGCCGAGCGAAATCGACGAAGACGGGGACGAGGCCTAAGATCATTAAAACGAAAAAGAGACGGGGTTGTCCGTCTCTTTTGTTTTTTAGAGAGGTTTATTTGCCGATGGCCGCCATGGCGCGGTGAACCTTGGTCGCGTTGTTGAAGACGAAGGGGATGCCATTATCGTCGAGCAGTTTCTTCAGGATCTCTTCCGACCCCGCCATATTGTTGTATTCGAATTCGACTTCATAGTCGATGTGGCCCGAGTAGTGGTTCCTATCGATGCTAAGAAGTCCGCCTTCATAATCGACGTCGATACGCTCCGTGGTTAAGGACGTCAGAATCTTTAAGCTCTTCACGTCGATATCGAGCATCGTGAGGAAACGCGCGGTGTCGCCTTTAGGGAAGACGCCTTGATCGCGGTAAGCCTTGAACATCTCTTCCGTGATGTTCTCATTCTTCTCCAGCAAGCCTTGCGATAACGGGGTCTTTAAGGTCAATTCGTAATGGCCTTCCTTCTCGCGGATTCGTAAGGCGATGCCTTCCTCGGCGAGCAGGCGTTTTTCATTATCGATGTAATAGTTGGTTTGGGTGTAGCGCGGTTCGCTCCGGAAAAGATGGGCTAACTTCTTATAGTCTTCTTCTTCCAAAAGAACCTTGGCTTCGATTTCAATGGCATTTGACATGAATGCATTCCTCCGCTTAGTGGTATTATAAACCTACAAACCTATGGATAGCCCATTTAACGAATTTCTCAAATCGAATTCCTGGTGGTTGGCCCTCATTTTCGTCGGCCTGATCGTCTTAAGCATCGCTTTGATTTATCTCTCGGGAATTCATTCTAACAAGGCTAAAGTTCCCGAAAAGGTCATCGATAAGAACGCTTATCTTTTAGCTTTAGGGGGCAGTGAGAACGTCATTTCCAAGAAAGTGACGGGTTCCCGCATCGTCTTGGTTTTAAAGGACTACAGCAAAGTCGATCAGACCAAACTGAAAGAAGCGGGCGTTGATTCCTTCATTATGATGTCCGATAAGCTGACCTTAGTGATCAAAGACAATGCGGAAAAAGTCTTTCAAACGATCTTCGGTTAATTTAAGCAGTGTTTAGCGATATCTTCGGTGGGCAAGCCCATCACGTTATCGAAACTGCCTTCGATGTGATTGATGAGAGGATAACCGTCCTGAATGCCGTAGGCCCCCGCTTTGTCGAGGGGCTTTTTGTCTTTGACGTAGGCGGCGATCAGTTCATCGCTAAGGACATTGAAGTAGACGTAGGTCATCACGGTGCGGGTGACTTCCTTATGAGCATCGATATAGGTGTAGCCTGAAAGCACAACCTGGCGCTTGCCGCTTTGAAGCTTGAGCATGCGGATGGCGTCGGCCTCATCTTTGGGCTTACCTAAAATCTCGCTATTTAAGACGACGATGGTGTCGCAAGCCAAGACCGCGTCATTGGGATAAAGAGCGTGGATGGCGTAGGCTTTTTCTTTGCTTTCTTCGGCCGGGAGATCTTTCGGATCGAGGTCGAGGATGCGTTCATCGATATTCGGAACGATGACGGTGTAGTCGGAAAAGACCTTCTTGAGGAGCTCTTTTCGCCGAGGGGAACCCGAAGCTAAAATCAGCATGGGGTTAGTTGTTGACGTTCATGATGACCGGAATGATCATCGGGGAACGCTCCGTCTTACGATAGATGTATTTGCTGACGACGGTGCGGATGGTCGACTTGATTTCGCTGAAGGTGACTTTGCGCTGCATGAGCTCATTCATCGCCTCTTCGGCGTGCATTTGACTATGACGAACGACGTGGGATTGGTCAGCCGGGCCAAAGCCGCGGGTATAGATGATCGGAGGGACCACCATCTTGTTGGCTTTGCTATCGATGGCGATCAAAACGGAGACCATGCCATCGGTCTTTAAGACCTCACGGTCATTGATGACGGCGCTAGAAAGTCCGTCGAGATCATTGCCATCGATGTAGACGTCGTCGGCCTGAACGTGGCCGCCGCGAGTGACTTGGTGGTTACGTAGAACCAGGTTATCGCCATTATCGCAGATGAAGATGTGGTCGGCGCTCATGCCGAGTTGCTGCGCGACTTGGCCATGGAGCTTAAGCATGCGATATTCGCCGTGAACGGGCATGAAATAGTGGGGATTGGCTAGCCTTAACATCAACCGGAGTTCCTGGCGGGAAGGGTGGCCGGAGGAGTGAAGCGAGAAAGCGATGCTGTTCTGTTTCACGTCGGCGCCGAGCTTCACGAGGTTATTGACGAGCTTATCGATCAACGCGCCATTGCCCGGAATCGGGTTGGAGGAGAAGATCACGGTGTCGCCCGGGATGATCGAAATGGTTTTATGATCGCCGTTCACGATGCGGGAAAGCGCGGCCATCGGCTCGCCTTGACTGCCGGTGCACAGAATGCAGATTTCGCTGGCCTTGTAATTGCGGACCATCGTGTCTTCGATGAGCGAAGAATCGGGGATTTTGATATAGCCGTATTCGCGGGAAATGCCGACGACATTGACCATACTGCGGCCCAAAATGCAGATCTTACGGTTGTGTTTAACCGCGACTTCGACGACCTGCTGAATACGGTTGATGTTGCTGCTGAAGGTCGAAACGATGATGCGGCCAGGGGCCTTATCGAAGATTTCGTCGACGCCAGCGCGGACGTTGGTTTCGGAAGGGGTATAACCCTCAAGTTCGGCGTTGGTGGAATCGGCCATCAAGAGGTCGACGCCTTCATTGCCTAGGCGGGTTAATTTGTTCAGCTCGAAATTCGGTCCGACCGGAGTGAGGTCGATCTTGAAGTCACCGGTCTCGATGATGCGGCCTTGCTTGGTGTCGACGCAGATGCCGAACGAATCGGGGATCGAGTGGGTGACCCGGAAGAAAGAAACGGTGAAATCATCGGCGATGCGGACGATGGTGTCGCTATCGTATTCGACGATTTTGACGTTATCTTTGATGTGATTATCTTCAAGCTTGTGACGGATTAACGCGGCCGCGAGACGCGGAGCGTAGATGACGGGGATGTAGACGCTGCGAATAAGAAAAGGAATGCCGCCGATATGGTCTTCGTGACCATGGGTGATGAAAAGGGCTTTGATCTTGCTCCGGTTATTTTTCAGGTAAGTGTAATCGGGGATGACGTAGTCGACGCCGGGAAGAGTCGCTTCGGGGAAACGAACGCCGGCATCGATTAAGATGATCGAGCGCTCGGTCTCAAAACAATAGGTGTTTTTGCCAACTTCGCCTAAGCCGCCAAGGGCGTAGATGTTGACTGGGGATTCATTGATAGGCATGGATTTGCTCCTTAATAAACTCGTTAAAGTAGTGGCGCTATATTATCGCTATGACGACCAACTAGCGAACTAACTATAACACACCCCTAAGCGAGAGGGGCGAAAAAACCATGAAAGCGTTTTCGTTAACGGCAAAGGAATTGGCAGGTTCAAACCGAAACGGCGCCATCGATGACTTTCATCGGGTCTTTCGGATCAATGTGGTCGTAGAAAAGGATTCCATCCAAATGGTCGATTTCGTGCTGCAAGACAATCGCATCAAAACCCCGGGCGGTGATCTTTTCTTGCTTGCCCGTTAAGGCGTCGTAAGCGTCGACGATGATTTTGAAGTCGCGGAAGACATGGCCAGGATGCTCCGCATCGACGGACAGGCAGCCTTCGCCGCCATCGATATAGCATTTACGGACCGAATTGACGATGATCCGCGGATTGACGAGCTCATATTGGATATAGGTCGGATGTTCTTCCTCGCGGGAAGTCGGGTAATAGATGACCAGCATTCGCAGGTTATGGCCGACTTGCGGGGCGGCTAAACCGACCCCTTCGCGGCAACTCGAATGCTTCTCGCGGTAAGCGGGATCTTGGGATTGCTTCAAGTAGTCGAGCATCTCGTCGAGAAGGGCTTTATTCTCGGGGGATAGAGGCAGCGGAACTTCGAGGCTTTTTTTGCGAAGCGAGGGAATGTTATCTTTTACGATTTTCAGCATGGCAAGCGCATTATAGCATGTTCCTTTCCTAAGAGGTAAAATCTAAATCACATGGAAGAGAAAACTTGGCGATTAGTCTTAAGCCTCCAGCAGGCCCTAGCGGACGATCCTCGGATAAAAACGCTCAACGCTCTTGAAGAAAAACTTCAAAAGGATGAAGGGGTGCATGCTCTTTCGTTAGCAAAGGATAAAGCGGAAGAAGCCTATAATGACGCTTTGGCCCACCAGGATGAAACCAGCCCGGAAGCCGTGAGCAAACAAAAGGCGCTTTACGCCGCCAAGTTGGCCCTTGATTCTTATCCGCTCGTCCAAGAATACAACGCCGCCTATATCGCCGTTCGCGATCTCGATATGCGGATCGACGATTTGCTGTTCCACGATTTCCGCTTCGCCCGAAGCTGCGAGGCCAAACGATGATCAAAATCATTGGAGGGACTTATCGTTCCCGGATCATTGCGACGCCCGATCAGGGCACCGTTCCCACCAAATCGATGGTGCGTGAAGCCGTTTTTTCAGCCTTAAGCGATTTGATTCCAGGAGCGACCGTCCTCGATCTGTTCGCGGGTTCTGGCGCCTTAGGCATCGAAGCCCTTAGCCGCGGGGCCAAAGCGGCCTATTTCGTCGATTCGGGGGCGAAAGCCGCCAGCACGATTTTAGCGAATTTAGCTACCCTAAAAGAAAGCCACGGCACCGTCGTTAACCTCGATTATCAGGCCGCCTTAGCTTCCTTTAAAGCCCAAGGCCTTCATTTTGACGCCGTCTTCCTCGATCCTCCTTACGCGCTAAAGGAGAGCTATCAAAACGCGGTGAATCTTCTGCTTTCGTTCCATCTGCTTTCCCCCAAAGCGGCGATCATGCTTGAATACGAAGGCACGATTCCTTTCTCGGAGAGCAAATTTTCCTTTGCCCGGCATTATAATTACGGCAGAACCAACGTTCTGATTGTGAGGAGATCATTATGAAAGTTGCAGTTTATCCTGGATCCTTTGATCCGATTACCAACGGCCATTTAGACGTCCTTAGGCGTTCGCTTAAAGTCTTTGATGAAGTGATTCTCCTCCTCGCCAACAACCCGACCAAGAAAAGCGTCTTTTCCGTCGAAGAAAGGCTGGCGATGATGAAGGATGCCGTCAAGGATCTTCCTAACGTAAAAGTCGACTATACCGATGGCTTAACCGTGAGTTATGCCAAAGACCATCATGCCGTGGCCTTAATCCGGGGGCTTCGCGCCGTCACGGATTTCGAATACGAGTTTCAGCTCGCCTCGGCCAATCACTTCGCTAATCCCGATATCGAAATGGTCTTCTTCATGGCCAATGAAGGCACGACCTTTATTTCTTCTTCGACGATTAACCAGCTGTTCCACAATGGCGTCGATATCTCGCCCCTAGTTCCTGAAGCGGTGGCGCAAGCCTTTGCCGCTAAGAAAAAGAAGTAATATCTTCAAGGGTAAGACGGGCCGAAATGCCCGTCTTTTTGTGGTATAGTTCTCCCATGGAAAAATACCAAGACCTGAACGAAAAAGCCATCACGGGGTGGATTAAGGAAGGCTGGGAATGGGGCCAGCCCATCGACCACGCCACCTTTTTAAGAGCCAAAGCCGGAGATTTTCAGATGCTGCTCACGCCCACCAAAGCCGTGCCAAAAGATTGGTTTGGACCGCTTCAAGGAAAAGAGGTCTTGGGTTTGGCTTCTGGCGGGGGTCAGCAGATGCCGATCTTTGCCGCCTTAGGCGCCAAAGTGACTCTGCTTGATTACACGCAAGCCCAATTGGATAGCGATTGCCTCGTCTCAAAGCGGGAAGGTTTTCCCTTGAAAGCGATCAAGGCCGATATGAGCCAACCTTTGCCTTTTCCTAATGACTGTTTTGATCTCATTTTCTTTCCGGTTTCCAATGTCTATATCGAAGAAGCCAAACCCCTGTTCAAAGAATGCTACCGAATCTTGAAGCGCGGCGGCCGTTTGCTCTCCGGGCTTGATAATGGCGTGAATTTCATCACGAACGAGGATGAAAAAGAAATCGTGAACTCGTTCCCTTTTAATCCTTTAAAGAATCCGCAGCAAATGGCCGAACTCGCCAAGAACGATGATGGGGTTGAGTTTTCGCACACCCTCGATGAGCAGATCGGCGGGCAGCTCGAGGCCGGTTTTCATTTGCAAGCCCTCTACGAGGACACCAATGGCTCAGGCCGGCTTCATGAGCTTCATATCCCCACCTTTTTTGCGACCTTGGCCTTCAAAGATTAAAAAAGCCCTCAGGACGAGGGCTGAATCGTAGAATGAGCTTTAGTAGATGAGCCGGCCAACGGTGACGTTGGTTTTCGCATCGTCTTTACGCGCGTGCGAATAGAAGAGATCAGGGTTCTCGAAGGTGTCGTAATCGGAGATGTGAATGTTCGCCATCGGAATGCCGAGTTTACGCAACTGCAGCAATGCCATCACCGGTCCATCAAAGAAATCGACTTTATCGGTGCGTTTGCAGGCCGCCCCATAACCGCGGTCCATCAGCTTAATCTGATCTTCGCGGTCCATCGGGGTGTGGCTGAACGTGATGCAGGGTCCAAAATAAACCACGAGCGTTTGCGGATCGAGTTTCTCCTCTTGAATGAGGGCCCCAAGTTTTTGCAGCAAGAATTCGTTAAGGATTTTCGCTTGGTCCAGCACGGCGGCACCCAAGATCTTTTCCTTTACATAGAAGAAGCAGGGGATTTCGTCCGCGCTATGGAGAATGAGAGGTGTCCGATCCTTGGTATAACCAAAATCAGAAATGCTCTTGCCCTCAACTTCAAAGGTGTTGCCTTTAGTGGCGGTCACGGCCTCAAAGCCGGGGAAACGATAAGTGATGATTTTCATAGATGAGCCTATTATAGCAAAACAAAAACCCGCCGAAGCGGGTTATGTGAATCGATGTTGCCTTTCGACTACTTTTTATAGTTGACGCTGAAGGGATTCTGTTGATCGTTATCGGTATGATCCCACATCTGGTGGAGCAAGCCGGCTTTATCGAACTTGGTATCGCCGCTCACGCCGAAGAGGACTTCGCTGATGCCCGGGCGCTTTAACTTATAGGCTTCTTCGCTGTAATCGACCAGCAAGATCGTCGGAGTGACGAAGTTATCGATGTCGGCGTTCTGGAAATAAGTGTAATCGTTGGAACTATCGAGGCTGGCGTTATAGCGGTAGGGGGTCGAGTCGCCTAAGCGGCCGCCGGCTTCCTCGTAGAAGCTGAGGTAGTTGTTCAGATAACGCTGGAAGGCTTTGAGCTTATTGACGTCGGCGTCATCGGTGGACGAAGTCTCGTCGGTATAGACGGTGTACATCTTGAAAGCCCGACCATCGCTCGGAGCGAAGTTAGCGCCCCAGCCATCTTGGAGAGCGGCAAAGCCCGGTTGAATGGCTTCGCAGTTGGTGCAGCTCGTGCTCACATAGGTGACAAAGAATTTGTCGCCATAGGTATTGCTAGCGATCGTCTTCTTGTAATCGTCGTAGGTCTTGGTGTCAAAGTCCCAGTCAAAACCGGAATAATCATTGAGGGAGTCGGTGAACTTGTCGACGTTGCTGACGCTGCGCTTGCCGGTGACTTCGCCTTGCAATGAAATTTGGAAGGTTTGGTAATAGGAGTTGCTGGAGCCCCAGCCAAAACTATTGATCCATTTGGTGAATTGCGGGATCGAGAAAATAATCGCGAAGATTGCGCCGACAATGAGAAGCGGCTGCACCCAAGCGGTCTCTTTGATCCAACGCCAAATCCGAACGAAGAAGGCGCCAATTGCTTTTAAGATTTTCATCGATAGCCTCCGAAAATAACAACCTGTTTACATATAAACAGCGCGTTAATTCTATCATTTAGGTAGGGGGACAGCAATAAAGAGTTGAACGAAGTTCATCCCCGCCCGAAAAAAGTCGTCTTTTCATGGTCAAAAATGAGAAAATAATCCGATAGAACCTAAGAAATCTTGGAGTGGCCTTGTTATCGTCCCCTTCGTTGTTATAATTCAGGTACCTCACTTATGAGCACCAATAAAAAAACACTGCGCGAACGTTACAACGAATGGACTTACCGCCATATCGCTTGGAAATATATCCTCGAATATTCTTGGACCTTTCTCGTCTGTACGGCCTCGGCCTTCATCTTCGCGATCGGTTTCAAGACCTTTATGACTCCTAATAATACGGGGGCGACGGGTTCGGCGGCGATGAAACTCGTTTCGGGAGGCATGTCCGGCATTTCCCAGAATATCACGTTGATCCTTCAGATCATCTTCCCCCAATGGCAAATTAACGAAGACCTCTCTTATGGCGTTCTTTATTTCGTCCTCAATATTCCGATTTTCCTCTTGGCTTGGTTTGGCATCGGCAAACGCTTTGCCATCTTTACATTAATTAACGTTATCGAGGTTTCGCTTTTCTCCAACCTCTTTGGCAATCTCAATTGGGATTTCTTAACCAATGTCTCGAAGTTCGTTCAGGAAAATGGGGCCATGCTTTCCCGGGCTTTATTCGCCGGTGTTTGCACCGGCCTAAGCAGCGCTCTAGCCTTCAAAGTCGATATCTCGGCGGGTGGCATCGACGTTGTCTCGTATTACATCGCGACCAAGAAGCGGACTTCCGTTGGCAAATACACGATTCTCCTGAACTCCGCCACCGTCATCCTCTTTGCTGTCCTCACCGCGACTAAGGCCGGCTGGGACGATACCACCGGTTCGGCTTTCGCCACCGTCCTCTACAGTTTCCTTTATATGCTGGTCGTCATGCTGGTCATCGATCTCATCCACGTCCGCAACAAGAAGTGCGAAGTTCGGGTCGTGACCGCGATGCCACAGCTTAGCGAAGTCCTTCTTGCCAATATCCCCCACGGCGCCACCTTGCAAAAAGGCGTGGGTGCTTTCTCAGGCGAAGAAAAAACAATCATCAGCATGGTCATCTCCTCTTATGAGGTTGATGCCTTGGTCAAACTGGTCCAAAAAGAAGACCCACGCGCCTTCGTTCAGGTGACGACTTTGACTCAAGTCTATGGCCGTTTCTACGTTCCGCCAATCAAGTAAATCGCTTTAGCTTCAGATTGATGAAAACGAAGGCACGCCTGCCCTCGTTTTTCTTTTTAGAAAGAGAAAACCCACCGTTTCCGATGGGCTTAATTTGCCGTTTGGCGGAGAAGCAGGGATTTGAACCCTGGCTGGGCTTACACCCACTAATGGTTTTCGAAACCATCCCCTTCGACCACTTGGGTACTTCTCCGTGGCGCGGTTAATGATAACACCCCAAAGTAACGAGGACAACCTCAATTGCATTTCGAGAATACCACAATATGTGGTAAAGTTATCAGGAGTCTATGGACAAATTCTTAACTTATATGAAAGAAAACTGGCCGGTGTGGACCCTCATCGTCCTGATTTTCTTTGGTTTGCTCTTCGTCGTCATTTCCTACCTCGTCGCCAATAAACGTGATGCCCGTTATGAGAAGACCCTTGAAGACCAACGGACCTCGGTTCGCGTCTTCGTCATCGACGTCCCCAATGACAACGTTTGTTTCTTTAACGTCACCGATATGCGGCACGTCCGCTCGATGTCGTTAGGAGATTTCTATCGGAACTTCCCCCTCGATGAGCAGACCAAGGTCATCAAATGGATCAACGCGATCGCCGATCCCAAAACCGAAACCCCGACTTATCTCGAAACCAACGTTTTGATTCACGGAGCCAAGCGCCAGTACTTCTCGATGCTTCAAGTCGACCACGTCGATTACAAGACTGGCAAGATCCACCTCGAAAGCTATTTGCTCAAATACATGCGGGCCGATAAAGGTTCGGGTTCGCATGGCCTCACTTCCGCTAAAGAGCTTTACGCCGCCATCACGAGCGCCCCCAAAACCCGCGGCATGTCCTTCTGCTTCCGCTTCAATTTCCAAAAATTGTCCGATAAAGATAAGGAAATGGATCCGCTGACGTTCAACCAGTTCAAGAACGTCTTCTTCCCGTATTTAACGCCGAAGCGCTTCTTAGTTGAGGCCTCCCGCAACGAGTTGATCTTCACCGATCTTCGCCTCAATCAACGGGCCCAGGGACTCTATCTCGCCCACATGATTCTTAACGATATCTCCCGTTATCTCTCGCTCAACTCCATGTCCTCGAGCATCGGGGTTTGGGTCGGCGCCGTCGAACACGAAAACTTCCCCGGCGATGGCGACACCATCGTCCAGCAAGCCCGCAAGACCGCTCAAATCGCCATGGAAGACAATGATTTGATCGGCTGGTACGAAAAAGGCCGACAAACCGAAACCCTCATGAACGATGTCTCCTATCGGACCGAGGTCGAACGCATCATTTCCGACAAGAAGCTCAACTATTATTTCCGTCCGATTTTCTCCGTCGATAAATTGAAGACCATCGGTTATTTGGCCAAAGCGGCCCCGGTCGACACCTATTTCGACTCGATCGATGAATTGAAAGACTACGCGGTCCGGACTCAAGACGATAAGGATCTCTTCGCCACGATCGCGAAGAACGTGGTCCCCTTATTCGTCAACGAGAAACAAGCCCCAACCGAAAGCCTCTTCTATCCCGCGCGGATGGATGAACGCGGCTACATGCTCACCACCTTCTCGCGCCTAGGCAAAGTCAAGGACGCCCATATCGTCTTCATGTTTGGCGAAACCGACGTCAAGAGCCACATCGACATCAACGATCCCGATGCCTTGCTCGCCGATATGCGCCTCATCAAAGCGAAAGGTTACGAGGTGGCCTTGCTCCTCAGCGAGTCGGATTTGCTCTTACCCTCCAACCTCTACACCGCCTTTGATTACTTCATCGTTTCCTTCGGCTTCGCCGGTTCGGCAACGGGCCTCGACACGCGCATCCGCAGCGAACTTCACGCCCTCGTCGAAAAGCTCCTCAAATACAACAAGCCCATCATCGCCAGCGATATCGATGGATGGAATGCCATTGAACTTCTCGTTCGAAGTGGCCTAAACTACATCTCGAGCGAAGCCTTCGCTCCTTATACGCAAATGATTGTTCCGCTTGCGCCAAAGAACATCCGCAAGATCCAGGACATGAAAGGATAACCTTATGAATCAACCCAACAAGAACGAGGCCATCACCTCGCGCGATGCCGATTTTGCCCAGTGGTATACCGACGTCTGCAAAAAAGCCGAACTCATGGACTATAGCTCCATCAAAGGCTTCATCGATTACCTGCCCTATGGCTATGCCATTTGGGAAGAGATCCAAAATTATCTCAATATCCGCTTCAAGGAGAACGGCGCGGAAAACGTCTACCTCCCGATGGTGATCCCCACCTCGCTTTTCAACAAGGAAAAGGAACACATCGAAGGTTTCGCTCCCGAAACCTTGGTCGCGACCGTCGGCGGTGGCGAGAAGTTGGCCGATCCCTTGGTCATCCGCCCGACCTCGGAGATTCTCTTCTCCGATCTTTATAAGCGCTTAGTCTCTTCCTACCGCGATTTGCCGAAGATGTACAACCAGTGGTGCTCCGTCGTCCGCTGGGAAAAGACAACCCGTCCGTTCCTTCGCGGGGCCGAATTCCTTTGGCAAGAAGGACACTGCCTCTTTGAAACTCGTCAAGAAGCCGAAGCCAACGTTAAGACGTTCTTAAACATCTACGATGACTGCGGCCGCGACTTGTTAGCCATCCCCTTCCTCAAAGGCCGCAAGACCGTCCACGAGACTTTCGCGGGCGCGTTAGCCACCTACACCGTCGAAGCCCTCATGCACGATGGCAAAGCCCTCCAATCGGGCACCTCGCACTTATTAGGCCAAGGCTTCGCCCAAGCCTTTGGCATTCAATTCCAAGGCCGGAATAACGCTTTGGAGACCCCTTGGCAAACCAGTTGGGGCGTCAGCACTCGCCTCATTGGCGCCATCATCATGGTCCACGGCGACGATAATGGCCTTGTCTTGCCGCCTTATGTCGCCCCGATTCAGGTCGTGATTGTCCCGATCCGTCAGCAGGAGCCGGGTATCCTCGATGCCTGCAATGCGATCAAAGACGCCTTAAAAGCCGAAGGTATCCGCGTCAAAGTCGATGACGATGACACCAAGACTCCGGGCTGGAAGTTTGCCCAATACGAGATGAAGGGTGTGCCGCTTCGCCTTGAAGTCGGACCCCGTGACCTCGCCAAAGGCGAATGCGTCCTTACCCGTCGGGTCAATGGCCAAAAAGAAGTCGCCAAGATCCTCGATATCGAAAAAGCGATCCCGGGAATCCTTAAAGAGATTCATGGCCAGATGTATCAGAAAGCCCTCGATAGCCTCAATAGCCGCATCGTCTCGGTCACCAACGTCGAAGAACTCAACGCCGCCCTCAATAAAGGCGGTTATGCCAAGATGGCGTTCTGCGGCAAGGAAGAATGCGAACTCAAAATCAAGGAACTCACTAATGGCGGCACCGCCCGCTGCATCGCTGAAGAAGCGGTGAAGCCTGGCGCCAAGTGCCCTGTCTGCGGTGAAGATGCCACGATCGTCGCCTACTTCGCTAAGGCTTATTAAAGCCAAGAATCCTCTGCGACTTAGCCCCGAGTTTGCTCTCGGGGCTTTTTTAACGATTCTTTTTCTTTTTCCTAGTGCGACTTTTTAAAGGATGTTGTAATATAGTGCGGCACGGAGACGTACCCAAGTGGCCGAAGGGGGCAGGTTGCTAACCTGTTAGTAGGGAGTTATCCCTAGCTCGAGTTCAAATCTCGACGTCTCCGCCAGAATATCCAAATCCAAACCCTGTACGCAACGCGTACGGGGTTTGTTGTTAAAATAAGGCTTCTCGACTGGAAAAGGAACTAAAACTCCTGGATTTTCCTTGCCAATTTACCTTCTATGCATTTTTTGCATGGAAGCCTTCGCTCCGTTTTATCAAGTCGAATTAAATGTAGATAAAATAGAAACATTACCGTAAAATGGGGTCATGGAAAAATACGACATCGTTCGTTTTACGGATAGCGACCTTTCTTTGGATGTCACGGTTTCGCCCGAGGAGGAAACGGTTTGGCTCACCCAAGATCAAATCGCGGTTTTGTTCGGCAAGAGCCAGCCTGTTATTTCTCGTCATATTGCCAAGATTTTTTCGGACAAAGAGCTTGAGGAAAACACTTCGGTGCATTTTTTGCACGGAACCCCCTCGAATCGCCCTCCTAAGTTCTATAATCTCGACGTGATACTTGCGGTCGGATATCGGGTGAACGGCAAGCGTGGGATTGAGTTCCGCCGCTGGGCCAACTCGGTTTTAAAGGACTATTTAATCAAAGGCTACGCCATCAATGGGAAAAGAGTCGACGATCTTTGCTCGGGAGGGCATTGTTCCGTCAAAGGAGAAGTGGAAGCACTCAAGAAAAGAGTGGCTTCGATTGAGAAGTCAAAAATCCCTGATGACAAGCTGTTTTTCTCCGGGCAGTTTTACGATGCTTTCTCGTTTTTGACCGATTTAGTGGCATCCGCTGACAAATCCATTTGCCTCGTTGACCCTTATTGCGATTCCAAGGCGCTCAATGTCCTAGCCAAAAAGAAAAGGGACGTTATCCTCCAAATCGTTTCCTCGCCTTCGGGGAAGCTGACGGAGGCCGACATCGGCCTATTTGAAAAGGAATACGGGCCGCTTTGCCGGGTGAACTCCTCGTTGTTTCATGATCGGTATTTGATCCTGGACGCTGAGCGGGTTTACCGGATCGGCTCATCGCTGAATTACCTGGGGAATAAGATGGCGGAGATTTCATTGTTGGAAGATGATTTTGTGAAAAAGACCGTGGTCCAAACGGTCGAGGCTTTGTTTCATGACTAAGAAAGAAATCGGTCAGCGGATTCGCGAGATCCGCCTTAGCAAGGGGATGAGCCAAGAGGCCTTCGCCAAGCTCTTGGGCTACGCTTCTCGCTCGAGCGTCAATAAACTTGAGGAAGGGGTGGCAGAGTTAAGTTTCGACAAAGCCGCCATTATCATTGATAAGTTCGGCCCTGAGGCTTTGGATTTGCTGTTGCCTTTAGCCTCTTCAACACTTACTTTGGAAAACGATTGCCTCATTTGCCAGCGCATCTCTGACGCGCTAAAAGGGACCAATCCCAATTTCGTTGCTGAATTATCCACCGGCATCGTCGCTTTGGGTGACAACCAACGTTTCCCTGGTTACACCTATTTCCTTTCGAAAACGCATGTTCACGAGTTGCACGAGCTCCCCCGGATCACCGAACGGAAGTTCCTCAGCGAGATGGCCTTGGTCGAAGAGGCGGTCTCCCGTGTTTTCAAATCCGACAAGATGAATATCGAGATTTTGGGGAATGGCGATTCCCATCTCCACGTCCATCTGATTCCGCGCCACAATGGCGATTTGGCGGAAAAAGGCCCGATATGGTGGGCCAGCAAAGAAGAGCTCTTCGGGGATCGTTACAAGATTACGCCCGCCCAGCGGAAGCTTTGGATACCGGCGCTCCAGCAAGAAATCAAACGTCTTGGAGGTGGGCAAGAGCCGGGCTTATCCCCTTATGAGAAAGGGGCTTATCGGCGTCAAACCCATCTTCTTCTGGGAAAAGAGGTTCACGTGGTGGTGGACCGCCCGCTTGGCAGCCATCATCCCCAAAATCCAACGATGGTCTATCCTGTCAATTACGGCTACATTGAATCCTTTAACGCCCCAGACGAAGAAAAACAAGACGCTTACATTCTCGGAGTCGGCGAACCCTTAGCGGAATTTGACGGGATCGTTATAGCCATACTGGAACGAGATGACGATGTCGAAGATAAACTCATCGTCGCGCCGCGGAAAGCCGAGATTACCGACCAGGAAATCGAAAAACAGGTCGCCTTTCAAGAAAAGTACTTTATCCATCGGATCTTTCGCTAGGATTAGTTCGGATAAGCGGCCGACTGCCCCGCCAAGTGTAATAAAAACATAGATGCTATCTATGTTTTTTATTTTCACATATCACTCTTATACCACACTTCAACGCCTAGAAAAAACCAATCAATGCAACTCGATCCGAGGCAAAACGACCCTGGGAAAAGCCTCAAATCCAGAGCAAAAAAGAATAACAATCACGGCAATCGCGTGAGTGGCTGAAACGAGCCAATTTGGGAAGCGAGAAGGAATAAGCCTCCTCGACATCCTTGGTAACGGCCAAAGCCCAGTGAACTGGGGCGCTGGAGGAATCATTTCGCTTGAGTGCGGCCAAGCTAACGACATCTAAAAGAATTAGACATTAGCATCGAATATCTAAAAATTAATTAGATATTGGTATTGAATGTCTAAAGAATTCAAATACGTTTAAGCGTAATATGTACTTGATAACGTACATAATCATTGTATACTGAAGTCGCAGGAGGATAAAACCATGTCAACAACCAATGCAACCGCGCTCCGCCGCTCGCTCTTCGAAACTTTGGAAAACGTCGTGGAGTATAACGAATCCGTCACCGTCACCACGAAAAAGGGCAACGCCGTCATCCTTTCGGAGGAGGACTACAACGCCATGATGGAGTCGCTCTATCTTTCTTCGCAGCCGGGTTTGGTGAAGAAGATCAAAGAGGGCGACAAGGAAGATCCGAAGAAGATGGCCCATTACGACCCGAAAGAGGCTTGGTAGATGTGGGACGTCCGCTTCTCTAAAAACGCCGAGAAGGACAAGAAGCTCCTTAAGCAAGCCGGTCTGGAGGAAAAAGCCAAGAAACTTTTGGACATCCTCAGAGAGGACCCTTTTCAGAATCCCCCCTCTTACGAAAAACTCGTCGGAGACTTGAAAGGCTATTATTCTCGTCGGATCAATCTCCAACACCGGCTGGTCTATAAAGTCGATTTAGAAGACAAGATCGTCGAGGTCCGGGCGATGTGGACCCATTACGAGAGATAGAATCGACATCTCGCCTTGTGACGAGAATCGAAGAAGGAGATAAAGAAGATCCGAAAAAGATGACCCATTACGACCCAAAAGAAACTTGGTAGATTCAAGATATCCTTTTCGGTTTCCGAAAAGGTCTAAAATCTCATTTGATATGGGATTTGCAGGGGATATTTGAGAAAAAGAAAACCACGCGAGCGTGGCTTTCGAATGATCAAGAGAACCTTAGGCTTCAAGCGTGAAGCCAGCGGCCATCGAACCGGTGTACTTCAAGGTCTTGTTGCCATTCGCGGTGAAGGAAATCGTCTGGCGATTCTTCTTCACTTGGTCTTTCAGATCTTCGGTGTAAAGGTCGAAGCTGTAGACGCCGCCTTTGATGTCGCCGGTAGCATCGACAAGGTAATTGTCCGAATCATAGGTGACTAAAGCGCCCGGAGTCTGAGTCGAATCCCAACTGCCTAAAAGATAAAGGTAATTGGTGCTGCCCGAGACATAGGTGTAATCACTGACTTTGATTTTGATCGTCACATCATAAGTGGCGGTCGAATCAAAGCTTTCCGGAACATCGCTGGAGCTTGTAGCGGCAGCGCTGGAAGAAGCGGCACTGGAGGCAGCGGCACTCGAAGTGTCCGCAGCGCTCGAAGTGGTCGTGCTCGTCGAGGCTTTTGCACTCGAAGTGGTCGCGGTCGAACTTGTGCTCTTGGCGGCAGTAGAAGAAGTCTTGCTTCCTCCACAGGACGCAAGCGAGAGAACGGCGAAGGCGGAGAGTAACAACATCATCGATTTTTTCATATTTTCTAATCCTTTCAAAAAGTTGGCACTATTTTAGCCAACGCAGTACTTTACGCTTCTATGTCCTGTTTGCAAGTTGAAAAGGCTTTTTATCAGCCATTAAGAAAGGAATGTAGCCGCTTTCAAGGAGAAAGAAATGCCTTATTTACTCGGAAAAAGATACTTTTGAAGCGCCCGATAGAGGAGGAGTGGCTCGATGGGTTTGGCCAGATGCTCATTCATTCCCGCGGCCAAGGATTGGTTGATGTCTTCTTGGAACGCGTTGGCGGTCATGGCCAGGATGGGGGTCGTCTTGGCGTCGTCACGTTTTAAAGCCCGAATCGCCTTGGTGGCTTCTAAGCCATCCATCTTTGGCATTCGGACATCCATCAAAATCGCATCGTAATAGTGAAGCGGGGCGCTCTGGAACGCCCGAACCGCTTCTTCGCCATTCACGACCGTGAGGACTTCGGCGTTTTTGCTGGTTAACAAGGTTTTTGCGATCTCGGCGTTGATCGCGTTGTCTTCGGCTAAGAGGATGCGCTTGCCCTTGAAGTCAAAGACGCTGCGTTCTTTAAGGGGTTGCGGTTGTTTCTTTAGTAAGAAGACCTGCTCAAAAGCTTGGGTGATCGAGGAGATGAAGACGGGCTTGCGCATAAAGTAATCGACGCCGGCTTTGTGCGCTTCTTTTTCGATGTCGGCCCAATCGTAGGCGGTCATGATGATGATCGTGACATCGGGTCCGACGATCTGGCGGATCTCTTTGGCGGTCTCTAAGCCATCCTTATCGGGCATCTTCCAATCCAAAAGGATCAGATCGTAATCTTTCTTGCTGTCATGATGGGCTTGGACTTTCGCAATGGCTTCATCGCCCGAAGAAGCCCATTCGGAAGAGAGCCCCGCTTCATTGAGGATAAGTTGGGTATGCTCACAAATGACGACATCGTCATCGACAATCAACGTGGAAAGGGGCTTGAGATGACCTTTTAACGCTTGCTTATCGATTTGCTCTGGGCTCAAACCTAAATCGACGTCGATCGTGAATTCGGTGCCCACGTTCTTGATCGAGTTGACCCCGATTTTCCCACCCATCAGGGTAATGATGTTTTTCGAGATGGCCAGACCTAAACCCGAGCCGCCATAGGGCGAAGTTTTGCCACGGTTTTCTTGCGAGAAAGGCTGGAAAAGATTTGGCAAGAAACTCTCGTCGATTCCGATGCCGGTATCGGCGATTTGAAAACGGAGGTGGGCGGTGGTTTTCGTCTTGGCGGTCTCTTCGATGCTGAAGGTGACTTTGCCCCCTTTGGGCGTGAACTTCACCGCATTGCCGAGGATGTTGACGAGGACTTGCTGAAGTTTGGTGACATCGCCGAGATAACGTTCTTGAGTCGCGGATTTGAGGATGCACTCATAATCGAGGCCGTTGTCTTGACATTGCTCATAGAGAATCGTGTTGATCCCCGTGATCAGTTCTTCGAAATTAAAGAGTTCTTCTTTCAAGACCATCTTGCCGCTTTCAATGCGTGACATATCGAGAATGTCGTTGATCAAAGAAAGCAAGAAGCGGGCGGAGATCCCGATCTTTTGGAGATGGTCTTCGAGAGCGGGAGTCAAGCCTTGTTCTTGCATAGCGATCGCATCGAGGCCAATGATCGCGTTCATCGGGGTGCGAATTTCATGGGACATCCGCGAGAGGAATTGGGTTTTGGCCAAAGAGGCTTGTTCGGCCGAAGCCAACGCGATTTCCAGCCGACTTCGGGCCTCTTTTTCTTGATTGACGATCGCAGTGACGTCGCTAAAGAGGAAGACGATGGTGGTCGCGCTTTCATCGAGGTAGAAAACGTCGCATTTCATCCGTTTCGAAGTTAAGGCGAAAGAATTCGCTTCTTCTTTTTTCGTGTAATAGAAAGTAAAGACGGTTTTGTTTTGAAGTTCCTCGCGGATGACGCTGATGGTGGAGCCACGGACGCAGGTGGGGATGTCTTCCGCTGTGACTTGTCCCGCGATGGCTTCCTTGACGGCCGCCTCATAAGAAACGGCGTTGAATTTTGCCGCAAAAGAATTCTTGGTGGATTTGACGTATAAGGTCGCAGTCGAAGGCTCGTAATAAGCGACCGTCGAATAGTTCATCGTGATGATTTTTTGGGCTAAGAAATCATTAATCACTTCCTGGTTGACATCCGCCAAGGTGGCGAAAGCGATTAAATCGCCGTCGTTGCGTCGCAGGAGCTTGATGACGCTCTTGACCCAATGAATCGCGCCGCTTTTTAGGCGCATCCGATAGGTTTTTGTCAGGGTTTTCGTCCCTTCATCAAAGGCTTTTAGCGTCGCTTCGCGACTATAGTAAGTCACGCATTCGGCGTGTTCTTTGGGGTCGAGGACGTTGGCGAGGACTTTTTCGGTGGCTTCGTCATAGCCATCGGTTGGAGCGATGACGGCGGAGGTCCCGATGAGGTTAATGGATTCGTGGCGATTTTGGGTGATGTTGCTGCGGCGGACGGAAATATAGGATTCCGTCAAAGACGACATGAAATTCTGGGCGGTCTCAAAATCTTGTTCGAGTTCTTTTTCCCGTTCTTTGAGATCATCGATATCAGTGAAGACGACATAGACGTAGCGGTAATCCTCGATTTGCAAGATCGAGAAAGTCAAAGAAACCCAAAGATAGCCGCCATGAACGAGAGCGATCCGGCAGCAAGCGGTGCTGGGGACGAGGTCTTGCTTATGGGTGGAATAGAAAGCGACCATGGCCTCTCGATCCTCGGGATGGATGTCTTTGAAGACCGATTCAACGGGATAAAAAGAATAGGCTTCTTCTTTGGAACAATGGGCCATTCGACAGAATTCCGCCGAAAAATTAAATGCTCTTAAAGTCCCATCTTTTTCGACCCGAAAGGTCACGGAAGAAGAGGGCAGGTCGTTAATGGCGTCAATCAGGGCTTTGTTGCTCATGGATAAGTTGGGGGGACCCTTGAAGAATACGGTCACCCTCTCAAAACTTCTTTCATTGTAACACTTGGCGATTGAAAAAGGGCATCAAAACACTTTACTTTTTCAAAAAAAGAAGGAAAAAATGTGCGAAAAATAGCATTTCCTTTCACGAAAAAGAGCGAAACGTGCTAGGCTATTTTCCAATGAGAAAAACGAAAGCGCATCGTGTCCTTGGCATAGTGATGGTGAGCCTCAGTGTCTTGACAAGCCTTTGGGTGGGCTTTCTTTGCTACGCTTTGGATTATTATAAAGTCAGCCCAACCGGCAAAAGTTATCTGGCGAGCAGTGAGACGATTTCCGTAAGCGACGAAGGCCGGGATTACGCTTTTCTTCCTCGACAAGCCACGAGCAAGGGGGCCGTCTTTTATCCGGGCGGCAAGGTTGAAAGCGCCGCTTATGCCCCTTTGTGTGCAAAACTGGCGGAAAAAGGTTTCGCCGTCTATTTGCCCCGTTTACCGTATCACTTCGCTTTCTTTGATGTGAATGCGGCGGATCGCTTTATTTCGGGCCATTCCGAGATTTCTTCTTGGTATGTCTTAGGGCATTCCTTGGGCGGGGCGATGTTAGGGGAGTACGCCTCCAACCATTTTTCAGAGCTCAAGGGCATTGCTTTCCTCGGAGCCTATTCGGTTAACAATCTCAGTCAAACGTCCTTAAAATGTGCTTGTCTGTATGGAAGCGAAGACGGGGTGATGAATCGAGAAAAGTATCAGGCGAACTACGCCAACCTTCCGTCTTCGACTCGAGAAAAAGTCATCGCTGGGGGAAATCACGCCGGTTTCGGGGAGTATGGTTCGCAATCGGGTGACGGGAAGGCTAGCATCAGTGGCGAAGAGCAAGCTCAAATCACCGTCGATTTTCTTTCTTCGATGTGGAATTAAATACTCTTTCGATGGTTAAGAGTCGCTTTATCTTTAGATAAGGGAGATTCAATTTTGTTGCTTTTTGTATTTTCTCGGGTTAGCATATCCACGCAAAAAGGAGCGATTCATCATGAACGCTAAAAAAATTTCTACTCTCATTCTCGCTGGCGCTGGCATTGCCATGTTAGCTGCCTGCTCGACCGCCAAGACCGTCTCTCGGACTGACGCCATCACCTTACTTGGTGATATGGACAAAGTCGTCACTGCTTCTGGCTACAAACTTCCGACTCAGTACAAGGCTGTTTTAACCACCAAAACTACCGCGGATAATTCCGTTGGCACTCAGACTTTAAAGTATGTTTCGGATGCCGAAATGTATTTCTCTTCGATCGTCAAAGGAACTGTCTCGGAAACGTCGAATTCTTCGACCACTTCCTACACTGCCGACGGCACTGTCACTGCTCAAGTCAAGGATGGAACTTTCTCGGCTTCGTACAACGCCACCACGAATGGCACTTCGGTCAAGTATTACGTCACTGGAAAGACTAGTGATACTCTTCCGACCGCTGCCATTGCTGCTATCAAGGCTAATTTGGCCGCTCAAACCGCGGTTATCACTACTTCGCCGGCTCATATGAAGCAGTACATCAGCGCGTTTGCTACTGGCACTGGTTCCTCGGCTGTCAAAGCTGGCGCGACCATCGGTGCTACGACTTATATGACTTCTGAGAGCTATACCTCCAAAGGTACTGGCAACCTCGATATGAAGATCACTCCGCACTATACCAAAGGTTCTTATCAGTATGATGAAGCGATGGAGTATACGTATGATTCCAGCCGTGTCACCATGATCAAGAACGATTTGAAGAGCACCACCACGAATTACACTTGGGATTCTTCTGCCATCGTCGCTTTCTCGACCAGCGGCTTAACCGATGCCAGCAGCGATTTGGTTGGCTCGGCTGTCGTCTATGGTTCTTTGACTGCCGCCTTAGGCGAGACGCTCTAATCGAAATCCATTTTGATTTCAAAAGACGCCCTTCAAAAAGGCGTCTTTTTGTTTCTCTTTTAAGAGAAAAGCCCATTCTTTCATTGAGAAAAAGCCTTGAAAGCGCTAAAATTGACCAAGCAAAGAAGCGAGGCGATGGGCATGAAACGAAAGACGATTAAAACCTTAAGCGTTTCCTTAGCCGCAGTGGCGCTTCTTGCGAGTTGCTCTGGCAAGCAGATCAATCGGAGCGATGCCTTGACTTTATTGACGACGATGAGCGACACCGTGACCGCTTCGACTTACGTTTTGCCCGTTCAATGGGGCGTCGCCAAAGCGACGGGATCCAGTCTCAAAGAAATCCGTTGCTATAACAAGAGCACTTATTTTTATGCTGGCAAAGTCGGAACATTATCCGTTTCTTCCAGCACCAGTGACAAGATCGATCAGCAAGCTTGGGCTTTTGTGAAAGACAATATTTTGACCCTAGCCTACCAGGATGGCGATACGAAGACTTTGGCTAAGAATTCCATGAACTCGACTGCTCTTAATGATGTGGCGGCGGCAGCGGCTTTTACCGCGATCATGACGGCGGCTTCTTCCCAATCGGCCAAGATCCAAACGACGCCGACGACTCTAAAGAATTATCTCAAAGGTTTCAAAGACGGCACGGGTTCCTCAGCGGTTTATGCCGGGGCAACCAATAGCGTGAACTGCTATATGAAGAGCGAATATTACACCTCAACAGGGACGGGCAATCTCTTAGCGGATTTCACCCCGGTCTATAGCGATGGCGAAGAGCCGCTCCATTACCGGTTTACGGACAGCAAAGTGTGGTCGATCGTCAATGACAAGAGTCAAACGAATACCACCTTCACCTGGGGCAGTTATAGCGAAGCGACTTTCTCCAGTTCCGGTTATTCCGACGTGAGCTCATCCTCGACCGCGATTATGGCGCTTGGCGCTTCGATAACGGGTCTAGCGACACCTCTATAAAAAACAAAAAATCAGTTCATCGTTTGATGGGCTGATTTTTATTTTAAGTGGTTTTTGCAAGGGATATTTGTGCAAAAAGCCATTCTTTTATTCTGGAGTGCCTGGGATTTTGTTGAAAGAGAAAAGCCCGTCTTCAATGATTTGGACCATCAAGTGGCGCATCGTCGGGGTATCGGGAACGATCCCATCGAGAATGAGTTCAAGATCCAAAACGAGTTCGCGAACCCAATGGTCGGTGATTTGATAGCCGATTTCCGTATCGCCAAGCGTCGGTTTCTTTAAATCAAGCGGCTTGACCAGCTTGTCGATGACCATTTGTTTGTATTCGGGATAATCCTCGGGAAGCCGCCGCCGCGGAAAGACATAGTCGTAGGTGAGGGCAAAGCGGATGAAGTGGGGATAAAGCAAATAGTGGTCGAGCAAGGCGTTGAACGTCTTTTCGAAATTCTCGCCTTTTTTCGAATAAGCGAGGGCGATCTCGAAAAAGTCATTATCGATATAAAACCAGCCCGCTCGGATCAAGTCTTTTTTCGCCGGGAAAAAGGTGGAGAACTCTTTCTCGTCCATCCCTACGTCCTTGGCGACGTCTTTTAAGGAGAACTGGTTGGGCTCGTAGTGGGAAACTGCCTCAATGCTCCTGAGGGTGAGCGCGGTGGTTTTGCTCAAGGAAGCGGAACTCATACGCGCGGTCCTTTCATTAAGGCATTCATCCCGTGCCCAATCAAAGTAACGAGCAATCGCCGGGTTTTCTCTCCATCGGCGCATTCGCCGCGCATGATGTTGGCGGCGGCATAAACAAAGGAACGGAACGTCGCGCTCCAAACGAAGAAATATTCTTCGTCCGAGGCCAAAGCGAAATAACAAAGGATCTTCTTGCCCCAGAAAATCATATTGTCGTGATAAGCCTTGAGATCCTCTTTGGCGAGGCTGGCTTTGGCCAGACCCATGCCATAATTCAAAATGAAGAAGGTTTCTTCCTTATGAAAAAGAAAATAATCCAAAAGGCGATTCACCCAATATTCGAATCGGGGTCCTCGAGTCGAGATATCGGCGATGAAAGCCATCTCCGAAGTGAAGACCATTTCGACGGCTTCATGGAGCAGCTGTTCCCGGGTTTTAAAACGAGTGAGGAGTTGGCTTTCGCTTAACGACAGGCTCTGGGCGAGTTCCGCCAAAGAAAACGGAGCTTCCGCCAAATCGCGGGATCCCAAGATGACAGTTTGATTGAGGATTTGCTTATCGAGCTCATCCATAACAACAATATTGTGACTGCTTTTTAATTTTCTTCAATAGAGAAAATTTCACGCCAGAGCAAAGAAAAGAGAAAATAAGAAAACTCATTTGAACGAAGAAAAACGATAGAAAGAAAAGCTTAACTGAGTCGAAGCGCCAAAGCCTTCAACGAAGAGTCGCTCAATTGTTGAATCACATCCGCATAGGAGGAGATGGGCAAACTTTTGCAAAGACGGTGGAGACGATTGATCAAAGCGTCGCTTTCGGTGGCGGCGAAATCATAATCCTCGTCGGTGGAACCCGCGAGTTCCTCTTGTAAAAGGATAAGGAAAGCCCGCCGGAGCAAGCTGAGCAAAGAAGGTTCAACCCAATAGGAGAAGGCGGTGGCGGGGGATTTTTTCTCTAAGCCCCGCATCCGTAAATAGAGGGGTAAGCCGTCTTCGGGCAAGTGCCAAAGGTCGACGAAGGCATAGTCGTAATGTTCTTTCCCCATTTTGCCCGCGTAATGGAAAGCATCCTCTTCGATGATGCGGAATTTGTCTTGCTCAGGGAAAAAGGGAAGAATCCGTTCCTTGAAGAAGGCGATTAAAGTGGGATCTTTTTCAATGACGGTAACCGAGGTGACCTCTTTTTTCTTGAGCACTTCGAAGGCGTAATAGCCTAAGCCCAACCCAAAAGTGATGACTTTGCCATGGGCTTCGTGGATTTGCTCTTGCATCGTGTTGATTTCATGCGGAGTGACGCTCATCCAGGTTCGTCCATCTTGCGCCAAGGCCAAGAAAGGGAACGCCGAGGTGAAATAGCCAAACCGAGTGGTTTCTTTATAGGTTAAAGGATCGATGGAGAGTTCGTCATAGACAAATCCTTCATAAGGTTTATAGGTATCGTAAAAAAGGGTCCAGCCTTTGCTTTGAAACTCCAAGGGCTTCACTTTTTGATAATAATCGTCGTGGCGGTAACTTTCGGGGTCAATCTCCCGAATGAGAAGGGGGTTTTTCTCTTCTTTCACCGGGGTCTTTTTCGCTAAGATGGCGTTATAGGCATCGGCATCGGCCATATTGCTTTCAGCGGTGGCAAAAAGCGTTTGGAGTTTAGTTCTCTCCGAAGCAGTGAGTTGGATTTTCATAAGGGTTCCTTAATGGGCGTTTTCGTCTTTGAAGAGGCTCTTTAATCCCGCCGGCGCAGCGGCACCGGTCATGGTCAAAGCCCCAACGAAGCCATAGATGCGAGCGCTCCAATAGAGCAATAGCGTCTCATCATCGTGAGGGTGGTGGCCTAAGACGACATGCGAGAGCGAAGTGATCGAGCTTTCAATGAAGCGTTCGGCTAAAAGATCGAGGTCTCGCTTCGGGATTTTCGGATTGATATGAGCAAAACAAGCCGAGATGTCATTGCGGTATTGCCCTTCGACCCGGAGGACTTCGCTATAGGAGTAGTAACGGGAGGAAAAGAAATCGGCGATATAAATCAACTTGACCGGATTGGCGAGGGCAATCGCGACCTTTTCTTTGTATTTCTGGAAGGCGGCTTGATCGTCTTCGGGCTTCACGCTGGCGGGGAAAGCCACGGTGTGCGGCAAAGCGTTCCAAGCTTCCTCGAAGGTTTTCACCATTAAGTTTTGCTTGGTTTCGAAGTGGGCGAAAATCACCGGTTCGGAAATATGGAGTTTATGAGCGACTTCTTTCGTCGAAACCGCCGCGATGCCATTTTTAAAAGCTTCCTTCATGACTTCGCCGAGGATTTTCTTCTCAATGTTTTTAATCGCTTTCCGTCCCATGAAATATGCTCTTTACGTTTCTAATTATGGCACTTTCCCTCCGACAAAGACACTTAAAGATTCTGCGCGCGTGCTACAATGTTCGCCATGGGTGAAATTTCCAAAACGATTTTGACCAATATGTGCATGCTTTATGATGGGGAAGGCCATTATTTGGTTCAAAAGCGGCTCAAGCAAGATTGGCCTGGCCTCAACTTTCCCGGCGGCCACGTCGAACGCGATGAAAGCCTTGAGGAATCGGTCGTGAGGGAAATGAAAGAAGAAACCGGGCTTGATGTCAAAGACCTTGAGCAGTGCGGAGTCTATGAATGGAACGTTCCCCAAGAGAACCTCCGTCACCTTGCAATTCTTTATCGAAGCTGCCATTACGAAGGAAAACTTGTTTCTTCTGGTGAAGGCCCGATGCTCTGGCTCGATGAAAAAGAGATTGCCAAAGAAGCCCAATCGGTGGATTTCGATAAGCTGTTTGCCCTCATGAAACGAGGAATCTGAACTCATTTAAGAAGCGATAAGCCTTTGAAGCCATCGCTTCTTTTTTTGTCTTTCGCTCCGACGGGTCAATAAAAACGAGCCCCCGCGACTTAATAAGGTGTATGAAACAAGCACTCGTCATTCCCATTTACCAGCCGAACGAGAAGGTCTTGCCCTTCCTCTCTTTGTTTAAGAGCAACGACTTCGCTCTCATGATCGTGGTCGATGATGGTTCGGGCCTCGCCTATCAAAGCCGGTTCGACCAAATCAAAAACCTCGGAACCTTTCAAGTGATTTCCTATGGGAAAAACGGCGGCAAAGGCCACGCCTTAAAAACCGCTTTTCAAGAAATTATTTCCCATCATCCCGAGATTCAAGGCATCGTGACGGCCGATGGAGATGGCCAACACGCTTATGAGGACATTCTAAAAGTCCGCGATGCTCTCGATCTCGCTCCGAATCATTTGGTGATGGGCGTGCGAGACTTTACTGGCAAAGACGTGCCACACCATAACAAAGTGGGCAATAACCTCTCGGCCCTCTATTTCAAGATGGCGACCGGGGTAAAGCTCAACGATACCCAAACGGGCTTGCGGGGGTTTGGCAGCAATCTCTTCGCCTTGTCTCTCGGAGCGAAAGGCGAGCGTTACGAATATGAAATGAACTTCTTGATGGAGGCGGTCAAAGAAGCCCCTTTAACGAAAGTCGGCATCCAAACGATCTACGATGGGAATAAGAGTTCCCACTTCCATCCGGTGAGAGACTCCTTGCGAATCTACAAAACGCCTTTGCTCTATGCGATCGTCGCCTTGGCTTCGGCGGGAATTGATTTGGGTTTCTTCAGCCTCTTTACCGCCATCGGCCCCAGCGATACCCTCTATAAAATTCTCGTGGCGACCATTGGGGCGCGGCTCCTCTCCGGCATCTTCAATTTCACTCTCGAATATTTCTTCGTTTTCGATAACGAAGGGGGTTTTGCAAAGAAATTGGGTCGTTATTCCATAATCTTCTTCATCAATATGGGACTCAGTTTCGGCTTAACCTACGCCTTCAATTATCTGCCAGCGAATTTGACCTTCATTAAATTCGTTGTCGACTTCGTTCTGTTCATCGCCAACTTCTTTGTCGCCCGGGGTTGGATCTTCGCCAAAAAGATGGCGCACAAGAAAGACGACAAGAAAAAGCTCCATAAGAGCGAGGAGGTACATCCATGAAAAAGACCGCGTTGAACGTGGTGCTTCTGGGCTCGTGCTTTGCCTTAGCCCTTTCCGGCATGGCCGCCTTCAATCTTTATGATACCTTCGTCGCTCAGCACGAGGCCCAAGCCGAATATCTCGAAGAGAGTTCTTCAAGCGCAGCGCCTTCGACCGTGACTTCGACCGCGACGTCGAGTGGGACCAGCGCAACGAGCGCTTCAAGCGGGACGAGCTCCACGAGCGCCGCGTCTACTTCCGCGACGGGTGCTTCGCCCTACGCGAGCACCAGCGTCAAACTCGTCAGTAAGAGCGCCACGAATAGCAATGGCGTCACCTCAAAGTATTACATCGCTGATATCGAGCTTCATTCCTACGACGACCTCAAGACTCACATGGTGACTTCAAGCGCCGGTTCGCCTGGCAGCGGTTATAAGGAGACGGTTTCGTCTCATATTTCCGATATCAAAGCCGCGGGTGAGACGCCCTTAGTGGCGATTGATGGCGATTCCGCTTATTACAGTTCTTACCGCAAGGGTTACGTGATCCGGAATGGCTTGAAGTATCGTTCGAGCTATCAGACGACTTCCGGAACCGGGACGACGAGCGGCGATGACTTTGCCACCTATCAGGACGGAAGCGCGAAAGCTTTCGTCGAAAAGACGACCACGACGAGTGATTTGATCGCTGCGGGTTGCTATAACTGCTGGTGCTTTGGCCCGACTTTGCTCGAGAATTCGACCGTGCAAGTGAGCGAGGATGAAGATGTCTATCAGTGCAAAGGCGCCAACCAGCGGACCGCGATCGGCTATATCGATGCCTACCATTTCGTCTTCTTCGTCAGCGAAGGACGCATCAACAATTCCTCGACCGATGGCTTCTCGCTTTACGAGATGGGCGGATTGCTCAAAGACTATGGTTGCACGATTGCCTATAACCTCGATGGCGGTGGCGCTTCCTATATGTGGTATAACGGCAGCAGAATAAATACTTCGAGCGATGATCGCTCGGTGGGGGACATCGTTTATGTCAAAGCGTCTTAAAGCTCTCTATGCCAAGAATCCTCGTCAATGGATCGAGTGTTTGGTTTGGCTCATGGTGACGATTCTTGTCATCGTCGGCAAAAGCATCTACTATGCCAACGCCCATTCCTTGAGCAGCGATTGGATGGGAAACGCTTGGATTTGCCCCTTCGTTTACTTCATTCTCAATCTGGCTTTGGCTCTCTTCGGTAAGGACCTCGGTGCCTATGGGCGGCTCTTCGCCAATACCGGCATCGCCAGTCTGATTCTTTATTTCTTCCTCATGGGCGTTTACGAGATGGCGTCGAATTACAACGAGTCGACGCCGGTCTTCCTCTTTACCGGCATCGCCTTTCTCATCGTCGGGACGATTCTGGGGGTCGCTCATTTCCTCTCCCAAAAGAAGTCCTCTGAAACCGCTATCCAAGCCTAATTTAATAAAGGAAACAAAAAGCCGTCTTTTCTTGCCTTTTGCTTCCTTTTTTAGACAAAGGACCCCGTTTGCCCCTTCTTTTTTCCAAATTTTGGGTTACAATCCCCTTCGCAAAGGAGAAAAGATTCAAATGGAACTTTTCAAAAAAGCCTTAGCGGAAATGATCGGCACTTGCGTGCTGGTCGTCATCGGCTGTGGCGTCGCGGTGACGACGGGATGCTCGGATAATGCCGGCATTGTCGCTACCTCATTAGCCTTTGGCCTCTCGATTGTGGCCATGGCGTATTCGATTGGCAACGTGAGCGGTTGCCACATCAATCCGGCGGTTTCGCTCGGATTGCTTGTTGCTCATAAAATGAGCTTCAAGGACTTCTTGGTTTACCTCGGCGCTCAACTTGTTGGCGCGATCCTTGGCGCGGCGATTCTCTTCGCGATCTTCTACAATATGCGGAGCGGTCTCACCTATGGCGCCAACCAAATCCAAAGCGCTTTGATGAATAACGGCAGCATCACCGCGGGCAGCTATGTCCTCGCTGTGGTCTCCGAAATCGTCTTGACCTTCATCTTCGTCCTCGCCATCCTTGGCGTCACCTCGAAGGAAGAGAATAGCAAAGTCGCGGGCATCGTGATTGGCTTAACCCTCACCTTAGTCCACCTTCTTGGCATCCGTTTGACTGGCACTTCGGTCAACCCGGCTCGTTCGATTGGACCGGCGTTGCTCGCGATGGCCAATGGCGAATACGAACCGATCAAAGAGGTTTGGATTTTCATCGTTGGTCCGTTTGCCGGCGCTGCCTTAGCGGGCTTGATCTTCAATTTCTTTGAAGGCAAGAAAGCGGCCAAAGCCGAGACTACTGAAGCGAAGTAATCCCTCTAGAAATCTCTTAAAACGAAAAGGAACTTCATGCTCGAAGTTCCTTTTTTTCGTTTAGAGAATGCCTTTTTCTTGTAACTCTTGAATCGCCTTGTTATCGATCTTGCCGATCGGGGTGTGGGGGATTTTCTCCAACACGACGATTTTGTCGGGGAGATAGGATGGCGGAAGAGTTTTGCTAATCTTCTCGAAGAGGCGTTTTTTCACTTCCTCGCTATCGGCCGGATGATCGCCGCGCCGCATCACGATGGCCAAGCGGAAATGATGGCCTTTCATTTCGTCTATAACCGCGTAGCAATAGGCATCATAGACTTCTGGGATATTGAGAGCGATGTCTTCGATGTCGGAAGGACAGAGGGTCTCGCCATTGACCTTGACGGTCCGCCGCAATCGCTGCCGGTAGGTGAGATAACCTTCCTCATCGAGCGAGCCGTAGTCGCCAGTGCGAAGATAACGGACGCCATCGATCGTGATGAAGCCTTCCTCGGAAGGAGCGTTGAGATAGCCGCTCATGACGGTATCGCCGCTGATGCAGATTTCGCCAAGTTTATTCGGCGCCAAGGGTTTGAGGGTTTCCACGTCGATGATGATTTCTTTTAAGCCGTCAAGGCATTGGCCAACGGTTCCTTTCTTCTCATGCCCGCGATAATTGACGTTAGCGACGGCACAGGTTTCGGAAAGACCATAGCCCTCGAAGAGACGGGCTCGTTGGCCATATTTTTCCATCGTGAAGTTCCAACGTTCGAGCAAGGACTGGGGCACGGCATCTCCGCCGACGAAAGAGGTATTTTGAGCCGCGAGCCAAGGACCATAGAAAGCATCGCGGGAGAGAAGAGCGTTGAAAAGAGCAGGTACGCCGATGATGCAATTGGCATAACCTTTTTTCAGGATGGCGATGGCGTCTTTGGTTTTGAACTTCATCATCAAGACCGTGCAGCCTCCGATCGAAAGGATCGTGTGAGCGCCCATCGAAAGGCCATAACCATGGAAAAGCGGGATGGCGGTGAGCATCTTGATGTTTTTGGCTTCCCCGCCGACGAGGTGAAAGCCTTCATAGGCCAAAGTATTGATGGCTCCATTCGAAAGCCGGACGATCTTGGGATCGCCGTTGGTGCCGCCGGTATTCAGATAAACGGCATCGTCTTCCTTTTTTCTCGGAGTTAGCTGAAAAGCCTTTTTGGCGATAGGGCGGATTAACCAGTAACGGGAAATCCCCTTCAAAGTGTGGGACATGAAACGGACCGCGATCATTTTGTGAAGGGAGACATGGCGGTAGGGGTTAATGGCGACCACAATGAATTGGGCAGGGATTTGCTGGCGGTATTTGGCGGCAGTCAAAGAAAGGACAAACAACATTTTCGAATGGGTTTTCTCCAGCATGCTGGCCATCATGGCCGGCGGGGTCAAGGGATGGACGTTATAGGAGATCGCGCCGACTTCGTTAATGGCATAAAGGAGGAAAAGGGCATCGGGGCAGTTGGGAAGGGAAACGGCGATGGCATCGTTTTCTTTGACTCCCATCTTCCGGAGTTTGCGGGCGGCTTTATCGACCTGAGACAAAAAAGCTTTGTAAGTCCAAACTTTGTTCTCAAAACGGGCGGCAGGGTCCTTGGCGTGTTCGAGGGCGGAGGCTTTTAATTGTTCGTAAAGCGTTGCATGTTCCATGTGGGGGTTCTCCTTAGAAATTCAGATGATAGCCAAACGGCAAGAGGATCAAAGCGATGAGCGCGTAGAAAAAAGGCATGTGGAAGACGTAGATTAACAGGGAATTCGAACCACACCAAAGAATCGGTTTGGCCCAAGCGGTCGGAAAATAACTCGGCAAAAAGCTTTTTTTGTTGTGGTAGAGGGTTTTGCCGACCGTCGCCCCAAGGAAAATGAAAGCCAACGTGTTGACAGGCGAGAAATAATCCGCGCCCGTTCTTCGGGTGCCGATGAGGAGTTGCCACCATTCCTGGGGCAAGATCGCCTCGGTGGCCGCCACCGAATTCACGCCGGAGAAGGTGAAATAGTAGATCAGCATATCGAAAACGGCGAAAAGAATGCCGAAAGCGTAATCAACCCAATAACTCTTCCAGAAATGATCGACCAAGGCATAGACGAGGATCCCGACTGCCATCGAATGCAGAATTCCCATGTAGATGTGAATGTCGAGGCCAAAGAGCGTATCGCCCATTTCCAAAATGAGCGTTAAGGCCAAAGAGACGCCGGCGAGTTTGATTCCTCGATCGAAATTCGAATGAGAAAAACTGCAAGAGACACCGCACAAGAACATGAAGAGGCTGGAGAAGAAGTACTCGAGAATCCAGAGATTCCCGAAATCGATGAGATAGAAAACTTTATAAAAGCCGAAGTCGATCACCGATTGGACCCAAGGAAGATTTTCTTGTCCATTCGGCAAAGAAATCATCCGCCCGGGCCCGACATCGCCAAAGGCACAGCAGACGTGGAGCGCAATCATCAGGAAAATGGCGAAGCCGCGCAGGAAGTCGATTTCGAAGATCCGGGAATAATTTTTCCGCGAACTCCGCAAGCAGGGGAGCGTAGCCGTTTGAGCCTTTTCCATAACGCTGTTATTCTAATCTTTCTTCCTTATCAAAGGAAGAAGGGGAAGCAAGGGAATGAGAGAGTTTACCAATAAAAGATCAACCCTTGTTGTTTATAAAGTGAAAGGGAAAGCAAAATCCCCGAGAATGTCCTCCTTCGCTCAGGTCATTCGGAAGAAGAAACTCCAACAGGATTCCTAGCGGGCATTGCCACAGGTTCTAGGGATCCGAAACGAAGTTCGCCTTCCCTTCCCTCAGCGATGAGAAAAGCCCGTCTTGACCATCAAGGCGGGCTATTTTTTCATCTTAATCCAAAGGCTTTTTGCAAATTAGATGACCTTTTTGCAGGGTTTATGAGAGGTTGAACGCCGATGCGGTTTTTGAGCAACGAAGGCTTGACCCGCTAATGAAAGCGACTTTTTGGAGCGATGTCCTGAGACGGGCGTGCCCTCGGATTCTTCCTCTTGAGGAGCGGGGAGATAAACAAGATAAGCCACCAAAAGCGAGAACAGGGTTCCGAAGAAAGCCCCGAAGGCCACATCGCTCACAAAGTGATGGCCATCGCTGACCCGGGCAGCCGAGACGATGATGGTCCAAATGAGCGATCCATAAACGAAGAAATTCTCTTTCTTTTCCAGCTTCGGATTCAGATTGCAAAGGAGAACCGACAAGACGGTGAGGCCCGCTAAAGCGGCGTGGGCACTGGGCCAACTCTCAAAATAAGTATCTTGATAAGCGGCATTTGAGGCAAAGCCTTCTTTGACCGAAGCGTCAAAATCCCACCAATTGCGGAAATAACTGGCTGGATCGGTTTGGGTCAACATCCAGTAATAACGGGGGCGCAAACCCGCTTTCTTGAGAAGGTACATGAGAACGAGAACCGTCGCACTGGCGAAAAGGAAAGTCACGCCGGCTTGATAAGCTTTGTCTTTATCGGCGTGCCGGCAGAGGAAATAGAGCCCGACATCGCCAGCCCCGACTGCGAGGATGCCAACGAAGGCGGCGAGATATTTGCTGCTGGTGATAAAGTCATTCAGACATTCGTAACCATAGAGAGCGCCGGCAAGAACCGGGAAAATGAGAGCGCAAATAAAGGCGAGGATCTTCGAATCTTTCTGTCCTTCGCCCTGCCAATTGATGAAGAAAAGAACGCCAGTTCCGCCGAAAAGAAGATAAGCCGGATAAGGCCCGATGATCGCTCCGAGGGTGCCAAAGATATTGTTTTGTTTGACGATGGCTTGGGAAATCGCCAAGTCTTTCACGGAACCCACAATAATGAAAATCAAGCCGACCAAAAGGAGAATTCCCGCTTGATAGTAGCGGATGCCAGCGAACTTTTCATTTAAGGCGTTGAGGATTTTTTTCTTCATTGCCTAATAGTCTAGCAACAAAACGGCTTCACTAAAAGATGAAACAAGAGTCTACACGCGCCTGCGCGCTAAGTGTTATGATTTACGCGTATGAAAAAAGACCCCAAACTTTTAGCGCTTCACGCCCGTGCATCGAATAACGAAATCGAAATTCTCAAGAGCAAGACCTGCTCGTGTTTTTTCTGTCGGCAAACCTATAGTGCCCGCCTGGTCAATGATTGGATCAATGATGCCCGTGGCGTCACCGCGATTTGCCCGGAATGCGGTATGGATGCCGTCATTGGCGATGCTGGGGGCGAAGCGATGGACAAAGCCCTCTTAAAAGAAATGAATCTCGCTTACTATGGCGAAGATTATATGGAGAAGCACCCGGCTGCCGCCAAAAAGTACGTGTTGCGTTACCAGGAAGGCAAAATCACCCATAAGGCCGCCAACGAAGCCCTTTACGTCCAGTATCTTTACTCTTTGGCTAGCCAAGGGGACCAAGAAGCCGCTTTTTCCCTCGGCCAGCTTTTCGAGAATGGCAGTGACTTCACCCCAGCCGATCCCAAGATGGCTTTCGCCTATTACGGCATGAGTTGCTTGGCCAAAGATGGCGGGGCTTTGACGCGCTTAGGCGTGCTCTCGGAGAGCGGTGCTTTGGGCAAAGTCGATGGCGCCGGAGCTTATCAGTGCTATGCCAAAGCCATGGCGATGGGCTCTTTGGAAGGGCTCATTCATTTCTGCGATTGCTATTTGAAAGGCGTTTACGTCATTCAAGATCCTTCCTTCGCCTATGAATGTCTGACCAGCATTTGGGATGAATGCTACCGTCGTTTCATTTTGACGACGGGCAAAGACATCAACATCTTCCCTCAAGCTTCCTATCGGCTCGGCGTGCTCTTCATGGATGGAATCGGCACGGCCAAAGATCCGGTCTTGGCGTTGCGCTTATTCCTTTATGCCGAATTCGCCTATGGCTTATTGAAGAACCAAGGCCAATTGAAAAAAGAGGAAACTGCCGAAGCGGAGGAAACCGAGAAGCGGATTGAGGAAATCGCTAAAACCTATAAGCTGAAGAAACAAGATCCGGTCTTTGACAACGACACCTTCGCGGATTCGTTGGACGAAGACGCTCAGACGTCTTTGCCGGTGCTGAGTTATGTTTTCGCCCCAGGCAGTTTCGACAAAACCCAAGGGCTTTTCGATTTTGATCTCACCTATAATTTCCCGCCGCTCATCGTCGACTGCGGTAACCTCTATTGCGGTTTCGTCCCGGGGACGATTCATTGGAGCTTTACCGATGTGGCGGATGTGAAATTCACCAATCAGACGACTTTCGACCGCATCGAAGGCAATCCCGGCGATGGCTGGTCGTTCCAAAACTTCGATGGTGGCAATGAGACCACTTTAGCGCGAATTGTGTTTACCCGGCTTCCGAAAAAGCCCCGGCAAAAAGAGCGTCCGATTAAAGGGAAGGCGTAATTTATGGCGAAGAAACAAGCGCTGACCCCATTAAAGAAATATCAGGGGAAAGTGATTTTGGCGCCGTTGCTCAAGCTTTTTGAGGTGGCGACGGAACTCCTTTCGCCCTTTTTGGTCCGCTACATCATTGACCAAGGCATCGAAACCGGAAATTTGAACTGGGCTTTGACCTTGACGGCGATTATGCTCGGCCTCTCGATTTTGGGTTTTGGCGTCACGATGTGCGCTCAGTATTTGGCGGCGCGGGTCTCGGCAGATTATGGCTATGACCTTCGCAAAGACATTTATCATCAAATCAATTCCTTAAGCGAGAAGCAGCTCAATGATTTCGGCAAAGGCAAGACTTTGACTCTCTTGAGCAACGACTCGTTCTCGCTTCAAAGCGGCGTCATGATGTTCATGCGCCTCTTTCTTCGTCCCCCGTTCCTCTTGATTGGCTCCTGCGTCCTTTCTTTCGTCATCGATTATCGGGCCGGATTGATCTTCTTGGGCTCAATCGCCTTAAGCGCAGCCGTGCTTCTTCTGGTGATGTTTCTCTCGCCGAAACACTACGCCGCGATTCAATCGAATCTCGATGAAATCACCACTCTTTCGGGAGATTCCTTAAAAGGAGCGCGACCGATTCGAGCCTTTAACAAACAAGACTTTGAAGAGAAAAAATTTAACGCCTCGGTTAAAACCTACGAAGACAAGAACATGGCGATGGGACGCCTTAACGCTTTGATTAACCCCCTGACCTTTGGCTTTATTAATCTTGGTCTTGTTCTCGTGGTTTATCTGGGCAAGTTCGGCGTAAGCGACGGCTTTATGACCACGGGCGAAATCGTCTCGCTCATCTCTTACTTGGTCTCGTCTTTGGCGGCTTTGGTGATGTGGAGCCGTTTGATTGTCTCTCTCAACAAGGCTTTGGCTTCCAAAAAACGCTTGGATCGGTTCTTCTCTTTGGAAGGGCAAATTGAAAACAAGCCGTGTTTTGCAGGGAATAATGAAGCGAATTCCCCCTTGGTTTCTTTTGAGGACGTTTCGTTATCTTATGGGCAAAAAGGCGATAAGCCAGCGGTGGCTGACCTCAATTTCACGATCGAGAAAGGCCAATGGATCGGCTTGATCGGCGGGACCGGCAGCGGCAAGAGTTCGACGCTTGCCCTCTTAGAGCGGCTTTATACCCCGAGCAGCGGCGTCATCCTTTATAAAGGAGAACCCTTGGAGCATTATGACTTGGATAAACTTCACCAAGAGATCGCTTTCGTTTCGCAAAAGCCAGCGCTCTTTAAAGGAACAATCCGTTCGAATCTTTTGCTAGGCAAAGCCGATGCGAGCGAAGAAGAGATGATTCAGGCGCTCAAGGATTCTTTGGCTTACGAATACGTTTCGCGTTATCCCGACCTCCTCGATCACCCCATTGAGGAAGCGGGCGCTAACCTTTCGGGTGGGCAGAAGCAGCGTTTATTGATTGCCCGTGCCTTGCTCAAACAGAGCGAAATTCTCATTTTGGACGATTCGACCTCAGCCCTTGATTTCCTTTCGGATCAGCAAGTCCGCCGCAATATCGCGGAACGAAAAGAACTGACGAAGATCATCGTGTCCCAGCGGGCCTCTTCGCTGAGGGATTGCGCAAAGATCCTCGTCTTTGACAATGGCAAAATCATTGCCCAAGGCACCCATGAAGAGTTGCTCAAGAGTTGCCCGATTTATCATGACATCGATGCCATGCAGAGGTCCCAAGCATGAAAAAGTATTTGCAACTCAAACCCTATTTGACAGGCTGCCTCTGGATTATCCTCGTTTCGCTTTTGTGTGCTTTCGTCGCGACGGGTTCGAAACTCATGATTCCTTTTCTCGCGGGCAAACTCATCAACCAACTGGTCAGCGGCACCGTCGATGAAGCCAATTTTAAGCTCTATCTCGAGATCATGTTCATCTTGGTCGGCAGTGGCACGTTATTCCGTTATGCTTTCGACTATCTCACCGTTCTTTTGGGTCAACGTGTCATCAAAAATCTCCGCAATTCCCTCTTCAAAGCCTATCAAGAGGCCCCAATTTCCTATATCGACCAACATCGGCAGGGGGATTTGGTCCTTCGCCTGGTCAACGACATCGAAAACGTCCAAACCGGCCTCGTCGCTGGCTTTGCGGCTTTCTATGATGGCATCATCGCGATTCTTTTCACCTTGGGCTTCATGGCCTCTTTGAACTGGGCCTTAGCCCTCATCGTCGTGCTGCTCACGCCTATCAGCATGATCATTTCCCGCAAAGTCTCGAAGTTCAATTCGAAATATTTCAAAGCCCAGGCCAAATCGAGCGGCGAAGTCATGGCTTTCGCTTCCGAAAGCCTCACGAATTCCGAAACGGTGACGACCCTCGATATCGCCGCAAGCCGCGAGAAAGATTTCGACCAAGTCAATTCCGCTTATCGGACCAACACTTTCAAAGCAGCCTTCGGGGCTTCCTTGATTAACCCTTCCACCCGGTTGGTGAACGCCATCATCAACGCTGCGGTTATCGCGGTAGGTTCCGTGTTCTTGGTGAAAAACGTCAATGTCGGCGTCGCCTTCATGGTCGGGGATCTCTCCGCTTTCCTCACCTACGCCGCCAACTACATGCAGCCCTTTAATGAAATCAGCGATGTCGTCACTGAAATCGATTATGCCTTCGCCTCCTTCAAACGGATTGATGATGCCGTGCATCTTGAGCGCGATGTCAACAAAGGCACGCAAAAACTCGAGGGCAAGATCGCGACCCTTAAAGCGGACGATCTTCATTTCTCCTACGATTCTTCCCGCGAGATCATCAAGGGTTTTTCCCTTGAGATTTTCCAGGGCCATAAAGTCGCCTTGGTCGGTCCGACTGGATGCGGCAAGACCACTTTGATTAACCTGCTCTTGCGGTTCTACGATCCTCAAAAAGGCGCTTTCTACGCCAATTCGATTTCGACCCAAGATCTTGAAAAAGAGGCCTTCCGTTCTCATGTCGGCATGGTGCTTCAGGATACCTGGATTTTCTCGGGCACGGTCTACGACAACATTGCCTACGCCAAGCCAGAAGCGAGCAAAGAAGAAGTCTATGCCGCGGCTAAAAAAGCCCAGGCGGAAGGCTTTATCGAACGTCTGCCCCAGGGCTATGACACCTGGATCAGCGATTCTTCTGGCTTATCGATTGGCGAAAAACAGCTCGTTTGCGTCGCCCGGGTCATGCTTCTTGAACCTGAAATCGTTATTCTCGACGAAGCGACTTCCGCCATCGATATTCGCACCGAATCTTTGCTGTCGAAGAGCTTCGATGAATTGATGAAAGGCAAGACGTCGCTCGTGGTGGCCCATCGGCTTTCGACGATTGTCGGAAGCGATTTGATCGTCGTCATGAAAGAGGGCGAGATCATCGAAATGGGGAACCATCAAGAACTCTTGGCGAAAAAGGGTTTCTATTCTTCGCTCTACGAAGCGCAATTCCATTAGGTATAATGAAAGAGTTATGAAGCAAAATCTCCGCAAAATCCTTCTCCTTCTCCCCCTTGTTTTTCTTTCGGGCTGCGGGAAAAACTCCGCCAAAGTCATCACGATCGATGAAGGGATGAGTTTGATTTCTTCCGCTTTGACGAAGGACGTTCCGAATTTGCTTCAGGGGACCTCGTATACGTTTCGAAGCACGATCCAAGCCCCCGATAACCTCCAGAGTGATTTGCCTTATCTTTCGCTTTCCGTCGTCTATTCCAACGCCATCACGTACTTGACCAACATCGAGCGAAAGACTTCGGGAGGAACCGATACCTACGCGGTCACTAAGACCACCGATTCGGTTTCGGGCCAAACGGTTTACTATATTGCCACCAATGGTGATAGCCCGCTTTCTTACGACCCGGTCAAAGATGCCTATCTTTATAATTTCTTCGATCTGCCGAATTATTTGCTTAACGAAAACATTTACGCCCTCAATGCCACCAAGGGTTTGCTCACTTCGGTTTCAACGGGAACCGAAAACAAATTGACCTCCTACAACCTTTCGTCGAAAGGCGGCGGTTCCTTGGATTTGACCTTGCGGGGGCATTCCTTGGATTTCACGGCCTTGTTCACCGAAACCCCGCAAATCAACGCCAACGTCGAGAGCCTCCATTTCGTCATGGAGAATTATTTGCTGACGAGTTTGGATGCCACCTATCTCGTTTCGCCTTCTTCAACAACCTTGGCAAAACACGATCAAGTGGCGCCGACGAGCTCCAAAGAGGGGAGTCTTTGCACGTTTAAGATGGACCTTATTTATTCATGAAGCCGCGCTCGAAGGAAACCATCTCTTACACGATGTCGCGGATTCGGGGCAAAGACACGGGGATCGAAATGACCCTTCGCCATGCCCTTACCGCTTTGGGAATTCATTACCGTCATAATTCCTCGTTTATCTATGGCCATCCGGATCTTTCCTGGAAGGCATATAAAATAGTGGTCTTCTGCGACAGCGAATTCTGGCACGGCTATCATTTCGACGAGCAGAAAGCGAAGATCCATTCCCACGAGGATTATTGGGTTAAGAAGATCGAACGGAACATCGCCCGCGACAAAGAAGTGAACGAAGAATTGACGAAAGAGGGCTACACGATCCTTCGTTATTGGGGGAATGAAATCGAAAAAGAAACTCCCCGGGTGGTTGAGGAAATCGTCTCAGCGTTAAAAGAAAAAGGCTATCCGATGAAAAAAGGCTCCGAATGATTGGAGCCTTTTGCTTTTTCGTTACGATTAGTCTTTCTTCGTGAGCAAGAAACCACCGGCAGCGGAAGCGCCCGATAAGAAAGCGAAGACGACCGTGGTGATCGTGCCTGAACCTAAGGCACCTTGGTTGGCGGAGATGACCGAATACTGGCCATTGGCGGCAACATAGAAAGTCTTCATGAAGAGGAAGAGAACGCCGGCGGCGATATAAAGAATCGCGTCAGCAAGATAAACGTACTTGAGGGCTTTGCCATCGACAAGAAGTCCGGCGAAAGCAAGAATAAGTCCTAAGAGAAGTCCGCAGAACGCGAGGACCAACGGCCAAACCGTGGCGAGGTTTTCCGAAGAGGCGCCAAACATGGCTTTGAAGACATTGCCCAAAGCGGTTCCGCCTTCTTCGTTAAAGGCCGGAGCGTATTCGACGAAAATAGCAACGATGCCAAAGATCGCAACGAGGCCGCAGAGGAATTTGTTACTGTTTGTTTTTTTCATAAGGTGATGATTCTTCCCATTAATTGCTTTTTAACTATACCCTCGTACACGCGCGAGGGCAATATCGCTTTTTCAAAAAACGGGATCGATTGACAAAAAAGTATTTCCTCTTCCTTCGAAAATCACCATAATAAGGGCGATGAATCAGAAAAGACGGCTAATAATTGCTACTTTGCCTTGTTTATTGGCCTTTTCCGCGCTGGCTTCCTGCTCCTCAACGAGTTCATCGACTTCCCACGCTTCCGGAACTTTGACCGTCCAGTATTTTGACGATAGCCCGACTCCAGTTCGGATCGGTTATTCTTATGTGATGCCGAAAGGCAATGCCAATACGATGGCGCATGAGAGCAAATACGAGGATGGCACCTCCTGGAATTATGTCTCCCGAAGCAAAGCCGCCTTGAGCAAAGTCGGAGCCTACCGCCAGTTTGATGGTTGGACGGCGATGGATGGCGGCGCAATCGATCTTTCTTCCGTCACAAGCGATCTCTCCGTCAAAGCCCATTTCAGCGAAAAAGAATACACCTATAGCGTCAATTTCTATAATGACGACAACGTGAAACTAACGACGAGCCCGAGCGGCTTAAGTTGGGGCATGGCTCCGAGTTTCCCCACTTTGGTTTCTTATCAGCAAGTCGATTATGCCCATCCCCAAGCGAATACTCAGGGTTTCTGGGGCTACGATTTTGTCAATCCCAGCGCTGGCAGTTCTTCGGCCCCGAACTTTGCGCTTAAAAATGACGCGAACGCCACCTCGATTTCGACGACCTTAACTTTCGAAAGCGGTGAGAGCAAGCCTGATACCGCAGGCGTTTCTGGTACGCTTTTCGCTGAGACGGCGCTCAATGATTCTTATGGCTGCAACCCGACTTACCCGGTCTATCTTTCCGATGGGACGAGCTGGCATAGCGTGGGCAAAATGGCGGATGGCCTTGCGATTTCGTTCTTGGCTCATTACACCAAAAAGGCGCACGAGTTCAGCGTGAAATTTTATGACAAGGATCCGGAAAAGAATAATGACGAGACTCTATTAGGCGAAATCAAAGTTCCCTATACCAAAGCCTTCACTTGCGTGAGTGCGTCTGGCACGACGACGATTTCTTATGGCACTGCGAGCGCGGTTTTCTCTTCAAGCGTCGCTTCGTGGAGCGGGCGATTCATCAACTGCGATGGCCAAATCTACGCCGGGAAAGCCGTTGATTCGTATACCATCATGGCTGATGCGGAGTTTTATCCGACTCCGGCTTAGTTTCTTCTTTGGAGGATGGAACAAGAACCTTCGGGTTCTTTTTTTCGCGGAGGATCAGCCAAAGCGAAGGGGCGAGGGCCAAGACAATGAAGCCTAAAGCCACCAAGAACATGACCGCGGTCGGGGCAGGGGAAGTCTGGTTATACGAATCGGTGTAGGTGATGCCACTGAGCTGGAAGACCAAATTGGTGATCGGCGTACCGACGGCAAAGGGGATGAGCACCACGAAAACCATGCGGACGCCTTGGAAGAGCCCAACCTGATCCGTGGGGGTTTCATCGCGGATAATGGCCCCAAGGATGGCGGTGGAGATGAGATAGCCGCCCATCATGAGGATGCCGGAAATGATGTAAGCCCATAAGGCATGAGAGAAATACATGAGGAGCAAACCCAAACCCGTTAAGGCTAGGGCGGGCAAAAGCAATTTCATCTTGCCGATTTTATCCATGAAAAGTCCGACGATAATCGCTAATAACGAGGCTGCGATAAGGATAGAACCCAGGCAAATGAAGAAATTGGTGCCCGAGCCGACGCCCGCTCCGCCATATTGGGTGTCATTTTGGAAATAGACCATGTAGAAAGGCATGAAGCAGTTAATTGCGGTATTGAAGGCCATGAAACCCAATAGAGCGATGTAGAGTTTCGGGTTCTTTTTGATGACGCTCGGTTTAAAGCCATAGACCAGATTGCTCCAGTACTTGGTGTCCTTCTTCGGCGCGATTTTATCCTTCTCGAGAAGAAAGATCGAGACCATGCCAACGATGACCATCAAAAGGCCAAAAGCCAAGAAGAAATAAAACCAGGGCATCTTGAGGAAACTCGCCGTGCTTTCGCCAGCGCTGATTTGACTCTTTTGCGTGTCGGAAAGCTGGGCGTTGGCGCCGAAGATCCCGGCGACAAGAAGGACGATGACATTGGCGAACAAGGGCAAAACGGACAAGGCGGTTTCGACTTTGCCCCGGTTCTCGCTCGTGGTGATTTCGGTGACGCGGGCATTGAAACAAGCGTCATTTGAAGTCGAGCCGAAGAACGTCATGATGCAATCGAGTACCACCATGAAGATACCAACCCCAAGCACGGCGTTGGCATCGCCAAACAAGGCGGACATGTTATCGCGGTTAATAAAGGAAAAGGAGACGACCGATAGCCCCCAAACGACATAGCCCACGGCAATAAAGGTTTTGCGGTTGCCGAGTTTATCGCTCAAGGCGCCCATGAAGATCGTGGTTAAAGTCGCTGCGATGGCGGAGAAGACGCTCATCCACGTGATGGCGGAAGTGGAGGAGGATTGGGAATAAACCCACATGTTGATGTAGTTGTTCTCTATGCACCAAGCAAGTTGACCGCAAAGTCCGATAAGTAAAAGGCCCGACCATTGACGAAGCGTTAATTTTTTCGATTCCATACGATTATTATAAAGTCCCGAAAGCCAAATGGGTATGCTACAATAGCACCATGACTTGGTTTCTGACCTATAGCGGACTCTTCTTCTTCGGCGGTTTTGCCGGCTGGGTGTGCGAACTCTTCTTTCGTCGTTTCGTCTCGCAAAAGAAATGGGTCAACCCCGGCTTCTTAACCGGGCCTTTGCTCCCGTTATACGGTTTTGGCGTCGTCGGTTTTTACCTTTTCGCGAACGATATCCCTTGGGGCGATATCTCCGCAAATCCCTATTGGAATAAGACGATTGAGATCCTTTGCATCGGAGTTCTCATGACCTTAATCGAGCTCATCGCGGGCTTGATCTTCATCAAAGGCATGAAAATCAAACTTTGGGATTACTCGAACCGCTGGGCGAATTTCGAAGGCATCATCTGCCCGCTTTTCTCCCTCATTTGGGGGATTCTTGGCGCCGTCTATGTTTTATGGATCAATCCGGGTTTCCAGGCGATGGTGGCTTGGTATATGAGCAATACCTTAGCGATTGCGATGCTCGAGAGTTTCTTCTATGGCATCCTCGCGGTGGACCTTGGCTGGAGCTTTGGTCTCGCCAAGAAGATTCGCAAAGCGGTCGCCGACAGCAAGTTGGTCGTCGATTGGGACAAAATCAAGGTCTCGTTCCAAGAGCATTATCAACGGCTTAAGAAAACCCCAGAATGGATTTTGCCTTTCAAAACCAAGGCTGGCGAATTCTCGGTGCTTATGAGCGAATACGTCGCCAACTTGAAAATGCAGAACGAATTGCGGTTAGCGGCTTATCAAAAAAAGCAGGAAATGCGTTTAGAAAAGCGAAAAGCTAAAGCCAGCGCCAAAGCGCACAAGGAGGATGAATGAATTTACCCACGGGACTCACAGGCGTTTTCTTCTATCTTGCTCTGGGCTTGTTCCTTGCTTGCTCCCTTTTTCATTTGGTGGTCGCCTTTCTTGAAAAAGAGAAGCTCCGAAAAATCTCAAAGCCATTTTGTCTTCTTTTTCTTTCGATTGCGGCGATTCTGGCCGTTCCCCATTATCCGATGCTTTATATCGCCGCCTTAGCGGGATTTGTGGGCGACATCATCTTGATTTGGAAAGACAATAAAGTTTGCGTAGGCTTAGGCGTGGTCTCCTTCTGGATCGGACATGGGCTTTATATCGCTTCGATGATTCAGATTCTTTATTCCGCTGGGGTCTTCGCGAATTCACCCTTTGCCTGGGGCTGGATGATTCTCTTCGTGGTTCTAGTGATGCTTCTTTCGGTTTACCCGATGGCGCTAATCACGAACCACTCGAAAATCTTCACCGCCTTCGGCATCTTTTATAGCACGATTCTCATCTGCGTTGGGGCCGCGGCGATCATGGGCACTTGCCTAGGATTCGCCCAATATTTCTATTTGGTGATCATCGGCGATGTTTGCTTCATCGCCTCCGATTCGATACTGGCTTACACCATCTTCATCAAAGACTTTAAGCGGCGGGATTTTTATATCATGGTGACCTACTTGCTCGGTGAGGCTTTTATCCTCTCGGGTTTGGTTCTCACTTTGCTGAAGTAGAAAGATACTTGACGAGTTTCTTGAACGCCTTCGCCCGATGGGAGACGGCGTTTTTTTCTTCTTCGGAACAGGCGCCGAAATCAAGGTTGTGCTCATCTTCATGGAAAATCGGGTCATAACCAAAACCGTTATTCCCGGTGATAGCGTGGAGGATATGACCTTTGCAGACCCCCCAAAAATAAAGGGGTTTGCTGTCGCTATTTTCCAAGAGGCAGATGCAACAATGATATTCGGCAGAGCGATCCTTCGTCTCTTTCAGCAAATCCAAAACATGCTGATCCACTATCGCGTAATCCCCCTGGGCGATTTCATTGGCCCATCGGGCGGAATGAAGGCCAGGGAAATGCACGCCCAAAGCTTTGATTTCGATGCCTGAATCATCGGCGATCACCGGATAAGGGACGACGTTGCGAAGGGCTTTGGCTTTGATGTAGGAATTTTCTTCGTATGTGGTGCCGGTCTCTTCAGGATCCTGATTGATAAGCATGTCACTCGCCGAAAGGACTTTGTAACCGAGGGGTTCCAAAAGCTCTTTATATTCGCGAACTTTGTTTTTATTATGGGTCGCTAAAACGAGAATCTTTTCCATAACGTTAACTCCTTTGGGCTAATTGCCCCAGATGGCACTGACCGCTTCGGGATGATCGACGAAGGGATTGCGGTTGCCTTGAAAAACATAAGCGGCTTGATTGCGTTTGATCTCTTTCTCGGAGACGGGGTCATTTGTGGCCCATTGAACATAAAGCTTTTGCGCCCAAGAAGCAAGAGAGGGATAGGTATTTTTGCTAAAAGCGGGGAAAGAATACGAGGGGATTTTGTCCTCGTAACACGTCACGAAATAGAAATAAGCCCGAGCAAAATCGCCTTTATATTCGTCGGGGAGCTCGCAGACCGTTCCGCTATATCCCGTGGTCGTATCGCTCGATCCAATCAGAGTGCCATTCGTTGAAGTGTATGTGGCTTTAGCGACTTTGCCATGAGGATAATCGCTGCGGATGCCGTTGACCTTTCCATCGGTCGGGAAAATGTGGTGGACATCGCAAACCATCGGCGTTGCGTCATTGAAGACGGATTTGGGAATAGTGTGTTCGCGGTTATAGCAATCGCCTTCGACGGAATACGACCCACATTGATCCCCGCCGTCATCTTTCTTGCCATAGGTCCAGCGGTATTTCGAATACATATCCCAAATCTTGCCATTTTCGTCGATATCGGTGGTTTGATAAGCGGTCCAAAGAGCGCTATAGCCCCTCACGGTATGAGGATTAATCAAATGGAACAAGGCCGTTTTTAAGTTTGCCCGGGTTTGAGTAAAATCGATGGAGCTGTAGTAACCGCCAAAAGCGGAAGTAGGGCTGGAAGAAGCAGTGGTCGAGGAGACCGAGCTTGAAGAAGAAGGACTTGAAGAAACGGTCGAACTTGAAGCGGTTGCCGAACTCGAATCGGAGGAGGTGGAAGAAACGATGGAACTAACAGCGCTTGAAGAAGCCGCCGAAGAATTTGAAGCCGAAGAAGATTGGGCGATCACAGAAGAACTCGATGGGGTGGAAGAAAAAACCTCGGCTGAAGAAAAGGAGTTTGAAGAAGCCTTCGGCGTGCTGCAGGAAGACAGCATGAGCGCGGCGGCGAGGACAGCTAAAGAAGCGAACGTTTTCTTTTTCATAGTCCGTTAGTTTAACAAATGGAAGCCTCTTTTCCTACTCCAATCTTCCTCGAGGCCTGTTTTTGAAGGACCTTAATGGAGGCGAAAAGTTTTGTAAAACCCCTTTAGAAATGAAAATATCCCTGCAAAACAGGGATATCTTTTGTTCATGGAGCAGGCGGCGAGAATCGAACTCGTGTAATCAGCTTGGAAGGCTGATGTTCTACCATTGAACTACGCCTGCGACTTGGCGGACCATGGGGGATTCGAACCCCCGATCTTCTCCGTGACAGGGAGACATGTTAGACCGCTACACCAATGGTCCGTGTATTCGGCGAAGAAGAATATAGCACAAGCAAGGATAAGGGGCAAAGGGAAAAAAGGGAAAAGCATCGTTCTTTTAGCCCAAAGAGGCTATCATTGGAATATGGATCACGTCAAAAAGCTTTTTCGTCTTCGTCATCCTTACGATACTTTGAAGAACGATGACCTCTTTGTGAAAGCCATGCGGGAGAATTGCGCTTGGCATTATGCCCATTGCCCGGAATACAAAGCGATTCTGGAGCGGGAACACTTTAAGCCAGAGATGATTCAGCATTACGATGACCTGGCCAAGATTCCTTATATCCCGACCCTTTATTTCAAACATCATTATTTGGCTTCGCGCCCCGACAAGAAGATGATCCTCAAAGTCACTTCAAGCGGAACGAGCGGCCACAACCAGTCGAAAATCGGCTACGACATCTACACGATTCTCCGCGATTGGGGCATGGTAAAAAGGCTGTTTCGCTACCATAAAGTCTGGAGTTTGAAGCCAACCCATTTCGTGGTCTTTGGCTACCAGCCTCATAAAGGCAACAATAAAGCGATTGCCAAAAGCTCCTGGGGCTTTACCTTCACCTCGCCGGCGTTATCGAAAGATTATGCGATTCGCTGGGTCAATGGGGAGTATAAAGTCGATCTTGAAAACATTGAAAAGAAACTGATCCGTTATGCCAAAGGTCACCATCAAGTACGCTCGCTTGGCTTCCCGGCCTATACGTTTTTCTTGCTCCAGCAAATGAAAGCCCATGGTGTCCATGTCAAGCTTCCTAAAGGCAGCAAGATGACCCTCGGCGGGGGTTGGAAACAGTTCTACGCCCAAGCCTGTTCCAAACAAGAATTCTATGATTTGGCCCATGAAGTTTTAGGCTTAGAAGAAAAAGACATCATCGAATTCTTCGGGGCGGTTGAGCATCCGATTATGTGGACGACCTGCGAGAAGCACCATTTTCATACCCCGGTCTACGCCAGGGTCATCATCCGCGATCCCGACACGTTTGAACCGTTGCCCCATGGACAGATGGGCTTGATCAATCTTCTGACTCCGATCAGCCGCGCCGCTCCGTTAACGAGCATCGTCACCGATGATTTGGGGATCTTGCATGATGAGGATTGCGGCTGCGGGATTTCTTCGCCTTATCTTGAGATTGTCGGCCGGGTCGGCCTCGAAGACATCAAGACCTGCGCGGCGGGGGCTGAGGACCTCCTCAAAGGAGCGAAATCATGATCTTAGCGAATGGCCAGATTTTTGAAGAATCCTTGCAAAACTCCATTATTTCGTCTTTGAAGGAGCGAATCCCCGCGACTTTGAAGGGCCCCAAACTCGATCCGGAAAAGATTTACGCCGCTGCGGAAAGGCTTTATCAGCGGGTCTTAAAAGGCGAATTCGATGCCTTGGCGGAGCCGCTACTTTCGATGGCGCATCTTTCCCACGAGACCTTTCTTGAATACGCTAAAGAATTCTCTGGCGCGGGTTTGAAGAAAAAGGTTGAACTCGAACTTGGAGCAAGTCCTTTTGCACCTCAGGAAGTTTCTCCGCACCATTACGCTGTTCGGAAGCCTTTAGGCGTTCTTCTTCATATCGCTGCGGGCAATGTGGATTTCTTACCTGCTTATTCGGTTTTGGAAGGTCTTTTGGCTGGCAACATCAATCTCTTGAAACTCCCAACGGGGGATAAAGGTTTATCGGTTAAACTCTTGCAGGAATTGATAAAAGAAGAACCGTCTTTAGCTCCCTATATTTATGTCTTTGACGTTCCTTCGACCGAGATTGATACCTTAAAAGAGCTGAGCCACTATGCCGATGCCATCGTGGTTTGGGGCGGTGATCTCGCCGTCAAAGGCGTCCGTGAATTCGCCGATCCTAATTCTCAGATTATCGTTTGGGGCCACAAACTCTCCTTTGCCTATGTGGATCAAACCACAAGCGAGGAAGACCTTAGTGACTTAGCCGAGGATATTTGTTTATCGAATCAAATGCTTTGTTCTTCGTGCCAAGGGATTTATTTCGATGGCGCCGATGAAAAAGACCTTGAGAGCTTTGCCGAGCGTTTCATCGCTGTGCTGTGCGCCACCAACGCCAAAATGGGTCCCGCCAGTTTAGGGATGCGCGCCAAAAGCGCTCTCTCTTTATTGAATGAGCGGATGGAAGGCCGGGGCAAAATTTATCAAAAAGACGGGGTTTCTGCAACGATTTATCCCGATTCAGAGCTTGTTTTGTCCTTCTTGTTTCGCAATTTATGGATCAAACCGCTTCCGGAAGAGAAGATCGTTGAAGTGCTCAAACCTTATCGTGGTTACCTCCAGAGCTGCGCGTTGTTGGTGGATGAGTCGAAGAAAACCCGGGTGCGGGAACAGCTCTTTTTGGCGGGCTTGACCCGGGTGGTCGGCCCTCACATGTCTTTGACGGAGCCGCTTGAAGCCCACGATGGCGCTTACGCTTTGTCTCGCTACACTCGAATCGTTGATTATGTCGAATAAAAAAGCGGCAGGAAGGACCTACCGCTTAAAAACCGAAATGCGATTTTAAAATTATTGAAGACCGACGAACCGTTTTAATTGATCGGCCCCGATGTAGCCCACGGACTGACGGACGGCTTTGCCATCCTCGAAGTAGATCAGAGTCGGGATCGAATAAACATTGTATTCGGCCGCGATGGCTTCGGCTTCGTCGACGTCGATCTTTAAGACCTTGATGTCGTCGTGTTCTTTGGCCAAGCTCTCGACCAGGGGCGAGAGCATCTTGCAAGGTCCGCACCAGGTGGCGAAGAAGTCCACAAGGACTTTGCCCTCTTTGGTTTCTTTCTCGAAGTCGGCTTTTTCTTTAACGTGCATTAACATGAATGGTTATCCTCCGTTCACCGAAATATTAGACTAAATATCAGCGCAAGCAAAGCGAGATGCACAGGATAGTAGGCGTATTCGATGTAACGGAAGGCTTTTTTGTCATAGCCCCGCGTCCCGTTATACATCACCAAGAAGACGATATCGAGGAGGCCATAGGTCTGGATCGACATGTTGAGGTAATCATAAGAAGGAGCAGCTTTGCTGATGCCCCAATAGATCACGGTAACCGCTAAAAAGAAGGTGATGCCGATTAAATTGACGAGCGAGCGATATTCTTTGCCCTTTTGATATTCGGCCAATTCCGTATCCGTTTGTTCAAGGCTCTTGCGAATAAACTTGTCGGCGAGAGGGTAAGCGTAATAGAAACCCAAGAAAATCAAGAAGCCATATAAAGAATAGGACGCGCGCAAGTAGAGGGGAAAGTAGCTGGACCAATAAGAGGTGGCATTGGTGGCATTAGCAAATTGCTCACTCGTGAAAGCGGCGAAAGAGAGCCCAACGTAGCCTAAGGGCAAAAGGGCGAAAAGCTTTTTCGGCCCTTTTAATTCGAGGCAGAAGATGAATAAGCCGAAAACCAATAAATCAGTGAAGGCTTGGTCGCGGGCGAGAGAGACGTACTTCGGTGAGAAGTAGAAGAAGGTCTCTACGGCCGCAAGTAAAAGCCAAACGATGCCGATTCTGCAAAGATATTTAACCCGGTCATGGCTTTTTCGCATCCCTTCGGCCAGCATAAAAGCGAAGAGAGGGAAGGATAAACGCCCCACGCAACGGAAGACGTAGCCGACCCCATAAGCGACGCCGTTGGTCGGGAAATTGACCGTCCAGTCACTATCGACGATAAAAGCGCCGATATGGTCTAAGGTCATCGTGAGAATCGCTAAGATCTTGATCCAGAACTCGCTGAGGACTTGGCTTTTTTCACGCATATCATTTTCCAAAATTGACTGAGATAATAATCCCCATGATGCCGATGAAGTTGTTGGTGACGTGGGCGGCATAAGAAGCGCCGAAACCCAGCTTATCGTAGAGGAGGCAGAACAAGAACCCGGAAATCACGTAGTCGGGGAAGTAGGCCCATTCGAGGGCGCTGCCGAGATTGCGGAAGTTCAAGTGAATTAAGCCGAAGATCAGCGAAACCACGATATAGGCGAAATAGGTATTGATCCGTTTGCCGAGGCCGAACAAACCAACGCGGTAGGCCAATTCTTCGCAAAACGGCCCCAAAAAGGAGAAAATCAAGACCGAGAGAATCGGGCTACTAGCAACGAGTTCGTTGATAATCGACTGATTATCGTTGGTGCCTTTGAGCCCGGTGGCCTGGATGATCATCCCATAGATGGCACTGAGGATGACCATGCCCACTCCGGCGAGGATGCCAAAATAGGTTTTGCCTTTTTTAAAAAGTTTGGTCAGGCGATATAAATCGCGGTCGAGGATGACCAGCATTAAGCAAAAAAGAATCACGTAAGCGCTGAAATCAACCGCTCCGGCATAAGTGACAGAGCCTTGGAAAGCATTCATCGCCGCTGTCAAAGAAGCTCCCGAAAGCCCGGCGGATTCATAAGCGCCTTTGGCGACGCTGAGAACGATTAACGAAATTAAAGTGCCAATCAATTGGAAACCAAGCCACCCCGTTAAAAAGAGGGCAAGCTCTTTGCCCCAACCCATCGGAGTCAGGTTTGCCATGCCTTTAACATCTTCAAAGGCAACCGACTGTGTTCCACAGTTGGGACATTTTCCTAAGGCAGGATCGTATGGTTTGCCGCATTGGCGGCAATATTCTTTGCGGAAACAAGTTTTCATGGTCGATATTCGATCTTTTAGGAACGAACCTTCAATATTGTAATTGAATTTCGCAATTAATCCACCTCATAATTAAGTAAGGAGAAAACGAACATAAGCATTCTATGAACGTTTCCGACATTACCAAATACCTCAATATCGTTTTGATTGTTTTGTTCGTTGTCGTTTTGGTGGCGCTCGTCCTTTTCTTCTTGCGCGGGCTCGCTCGCGGGTGGCGTTATGGCACCTATCGGGTCATCGCTTTCGCCGTCTTGTTCATCATCTGCTTTACGACGTTGGGTGTTATTGCCGATGCCGTGGGCAATTGGGACATGACCTCCTTCGCGATTCCGAAAATCTCGATCCCGCTCAACGATGGAAATCGGAGCGGTTCGGCGGTTCTCGAGTTCGGCACGCCCTACTCGGCGATCTCCAACGCGATTGCTGATGCCTTGAAGTTTTATAACGTCTCGATGGCCCCAGAGGATTTGGCGGCTTATGCCAATGCTTTGGCCAAATCGATTGTGATGCTTTTGCTGGTATCCATCGAAGGAAGCCTCTTGGCAACTTTAGGCAATTTGATCGTTCTCCTTCTTTGGCACATCGCCTTCAAACACATCATTCCCCCCGATCGCCGCAAAGAAAGCTACAAGAAAGGCAAATTGATCTCTGCCTTTGAAGAGTTGGTCATCGGCATCGTCATCGGCGCCATGTTCCTTTTTCCCTTAACCAGCATGGTAAATTCTTTCGCCTATGGCTGGAATAAAGTGAGCGATGAAGAAAAAGCCTCTTTGCGCGCGGACAACAAAACCTACGATACGATTCAAACGGTGGTGGATACCTATAACGATTCCTTGTTCTCTAAAGTCTTTTTCTCTTGGACGAAAGACAGCAACGATTCTTCTTTCGATATGACGCTCACCAAGTTCTTGACCAAAGGATCTTATGACCAAAAAGAAGTGAGCGTGATTAACGAGTTCTCCTCTTTGGCCAAGATTTCGTCCTTGGCGATTGAAGGCGGGTTGATCTCCGAAAAAGGTTTTGATCAAAGCAAAGTCGCCTTTTTCGCCGTCAGCGAATACGCTCCTCTTGTTCTTAAAGCACTGGCTCAATCCGATCTGATTACCGGCATCATCCCTTATGCTTTGGATATTATCACGAACATGGATACGGTCGCCCCTTATATTAAGACTCAGACCGGCATCGATTTCAGCGACAGCAAATATAAATACAGCCTGACGCTCAACAAATTGGCGGACCTTTATCAAGGCATCGTCGCTGATAAGGTTTTGACTTCCGCGGTCATTGGCGCCGATGGCAAACTCGGAGCGACGAGCGACATCGTCCAAGCGGCCTTCTCTTCGGATTCGCAAACGCCGATGGAAGATTTATTGAAAGCCCTTGATAGCGAGGATCTCGCGATTCTTGATACCCTCATCGAATCGGCCGTTTATGTGATGTGCTGCAGCGATGCGGCCAAAGCCAAAGCCGATCCGACTTCCGCTGCCAAGACGATTGGCATCTCCGATTTCTTCCCGGAAATCACCTCCGCCGATGATTTGGTGGTGGGGGCGACGCCAAAAGAAGTTCCTGAGAGTTTCTCTTCGATTAAATGGGGCGAGCAACTCGCCATCGTCTACGATTCGATTTGCCGGATCGCCCAAAAGGATACCAAACTCATTCCGGCCTTGACCAAGAATCTCGGCACGTCGAGCTATAGCGTCGATATCAAATCCTTGCTTCCGGGCATCATTGATAATCTTTCGACGTATGGCTCCGCCCTCTATGGCGGAGATAGCGTCGCCGCAGCCGAAAGCACCAGTACAACATCGAGCACAGCTTCGACTACGACCTCTTACTTATTGGATTGCAGTTTCCTGGAGAACGCGATGCCGAAGGTCTTCACGATTCTCCAAGATAGCCTCAATGAATCCTTTGGTTTTACCGGCAATGATGCCCTTTCGCTCGACAGCGTGAAAACCGCCCTCTTCGTTTCAGATCCGGCGGAACGGCGGAGCAACGTCAAAACCGAATTCTCGAACCTCTTTAAAGTCCTGAGCGACATCGCTTCGACCGAAGAAGGCAAGAACCTTTTGAAGGATTTGGATGGTCTCCCTGGCATTTACTTCGATCCGGATGGCCATTACATCGGCATGGATAAAAACCTTTTGAGTGGTTTTACCAACGGCGTGAAGGCTTTGGATTCGTCCAAAATCGCTTCGGCGATTCTCCCGAAGGTCTTCGAAGGCTTTTTAAAAGGCGATGCCTCGCCATTGAAGAGCTTAGGCTTCGACACCAACAAATCGACGACGACGAGCGATGATGACATCACCCTCGATTTCTCGACGAACGTTGGGACGAACCTCGCTAATTTGATCAGCGTCTATACGGTGAACCAAGATGTGGTTTCTTATTTGATGAGTAACTCGACTGGCATCACCGCGGGAAACGCTGACACCGTTTTGCGAAGCATTCTTTCCTTCAAAGATTCAGAGAATAAATCCCAGATCGGAAACTTGCTGAAAGCGTTGATTACCAATCCTTTGATTAACCCAACCGGTTCAAATAACCGCAATATCACCGTTCTTCTTAACGTCTTACTCAAGCAAACGATGAGCACTTCGAGCAGTTCGGTCTCTTATTTCAGCGACTTGGCCAACGCGATCGATGGCCTAGACAATGATGGTTTGAGCAAGGAAATCAACTCGTTCGTCAATGCTCTTGAAACGATTTCTTCGGAAGGGGTCCTAAGCACGATCGCCTCTTTCTCCTCTTCGAGTACCCCGAACATTGCGAGTTTGAAATCGATTAAATTCGAAACGCTCTTCACCACATTCAACACCTCGCGGATCCTCAAATCCATTCTTGGCACCTTGCTCGATAACGCGATTCTCCCTAATGTCCAATATCTTTCGGATGCCTCAAGCTATGGCATTTCGTTCAAGAACGTGACGGATTGGGAAGCCGAAGGGAAAGCCCTCGATGCCCTCGTTGCCGCAGCCGCGGATATCGGCGACCTCTCGAACATCGACTATTTCCATAGCGATCCGACCGCAATCAAATCCATTCTCAAGGCGCTGGCGGGCAGTGGCATCTTCAACAAGAAAGACGCTGGTGGCACGATTAGCTACGTCTTCCCGAGTTATATTGCGAATAAGATGGTCACGTACTTCCAAAGCACAAGCGGCCAAAGCGTCGCCGCCTATTTCGCCGATGCGGGCACCGATGGCACGGCGGCGAATCCTTATAAGTACACTCGTTTCACCGACGATTTCAAATCCTTAGCGACCTCTTCCGAATGGACCGAAGACGGGGGCGAAGCGGACAAAATCTCTGCAATTCTCGTCTATGTCAGCCGTTTGAATGGTTTTAACACTATCTCAAGCGACACCGATTGGCGCAATGTGAACCCGAGTGACCTCAGTGGGTTGTTGGATGCGGTGGCCGCCTCGGAAAGCTTTGGCCCGATCCTCACCTATCATCTTTATGAGAAAGTCGCCTCGACCTTAGGCTCGTCCGAAAAAGCCTTCAATGCCTCCAATTTGGATTATCTTTTGGACACGTCCTTGACCTCGGCGCAGCGCGAAACGGAAGCCGCTTATCTTGCTGACATCCTTAAAGCCGCGATCGATCCGGTCTATGGCCTCCTCGACAGCAATGGCAAACTCCAGCAAGTCGACATCAAACTTCAGGATGTCTCGGCGGATTTCTTCGTGAATCCATTATTGACGGGCATGGCCTCGAGCAATGTCTTCAATACCCTCAGCGCCAAGGCCGATCCCGATACGAATCTTCCTTATACGATGACCGCGTTCGAAAAAGAATATTTAGCGATTCTCGTCAAAGCCAATCTTTATACTGGCGCGACGGCCACTGCGGATGCCACGAACGCGATTCTCTCCGTCCGGGGCGCCGATCAGGCGGCAACCATCGCCGACTGGAAGGTCGAAATTGATCATCTTTGCACCTTATTAAGCGACGTTAAAGCCCTCAACCTCGATGTCTCCGCTTTGGATTTCTCGACGCTTTTCTCTTCGAACAATAGCGCCGAGCTCAACGAGAGCAATCGCAAACAAGTCGAAGAAACCTTAGCTTCTTATAATAGCTGCAAGACGCTCTACGCCTCCTTGCCAGGTCAGCTCAAACAAGCCGTGTCTTCGATCAATGGTGTGAGTTCTTATGGCCTTGATCAAGCCAACTTCGACTACAACAATGGCCAGCCTTATGACGCGAGTGAAATCGCGATCCTCTCCTATATCATGGAAGATGGCTATCTCTGCGGTTTCACGAACCTCAGCGTGTCGTCCGTTTCTTCGAATTCCTATCTTTCGACCCTCTTAGAAAAATTGGCCGCTTCGAAAGTCTTCAATACGACCAAGGATACGGCCGTCGGTGCGATGACCGCCTTCGAGACGACGATGGATAAAGTCCTGCTCGATAGCGGCTATTATGGCGATAAGACCGATGCGACGGTCCAAGCCAACGTCAAGACCGTGGTCCTCGATGTGAAGTATTCAGCCGGGTGGAGTGGTACGACGGGCGAAGTCAAGAAACTTGAAGCGGTGGCGGGCAGTATTCCGACTGACACAGCGAATAAAGAAATCGATCTCGGCACCTTTGATTTATCCTCTTATTTCGGTAACGATGCCACGACGAAAGAATCCCAGCGGGCCAAACTCCAGACGTTCTTGGATAACGTCAACAAATCCGGCCTCCTTTATCCGGGATTTGCGGCGAAAGTCGCTTCGAGCGTGAGCACGATTAAGACCGGCGCGATCTCCTTAAGCGGTGCCAACAGTTATTACAACGGCTATTTCCAATACCATGACCTTACTACTCCAACCACGTTACTGACCCACACAAGTTTGGGCGCGGCCTATAACGATACCTCCGCCGATCCGGAACTCAAGACTTTAAGCTATATCTTCATGAATGCCTCGGGCCTCGATTCGATCGATTTCAACGATCTCTCAAGCATCGACGCGGCGCAGACGACGAACCTCTTGGTCAATTTGACCGAGTCGAACGTCTTCAATACGCTGGACAAGAACGCCGCCGCGGGCACCCTCACGGTCGCCCAGAACGTTATTAGCCAGGCCCTCTTAGCAGGTGGCTCCTTGAGTGACACCTACTATTACGCCTCGAACCCGAAGGATATCGCTCTCAATAAAGCTGTTTCCACGATCATCGATTCTTCCAGTAAAGCCGATTATATCGCGAAATCCTATTTCGCAAAGAGCGTGGCGGCGAATCATAGCGGCCTTCTTAACGGCGACACAGGATCCCTCAAGTCTCTCTTGGCGACTTTGAGAGATTCCTCTTTGGCCGATGCGGTGAAAAATGGGGCGACCACGGGGCTGAGCGAAACTCAGATGGCAAAATTATTAAAGGCCCTCAACGCTTGTGAACTCTATCAGGATTGCGTTCCGAACACCTTGGCCAAATTCCTTTCTGGCACCTCGCTTTCAATCGATGGCATCAACTTCAATCGAGCCGATCCTTATTATTGTTATTATTGGTCGAGCACGAGCGATACGATCAATCTCAGCATCACGAATCCGGACTTCACCGTGAATTATGATAAACGCAACGAAGGCGAAATCGATCGCCTTGCGACTATTCTCTCCCTCGTTAGCGAAAACAAGACGCTTTTAAGCGGCTTGACGGCGACTCCGATCACCGATGACAGTGTGATTTCCGATGTCATTAAGCCTTTGCTGCTCAGCCTTTCCGAAAGCTATGTCTTCCATAAGGGCTTGGCCTATCAAGGAAGCCACAGTTTGTTACCGGCAACAAGCACGACCTATGGTCTCTACGATGATTTGACGGTGTTTGAGCAGATGATTTTCATGATTTATGACCAATCGTCCTTGGCCAAACAAGCTTACGATATTTCTTACGATAATTCGTACTTAGTCATCGCCCAAAGCAACGGCACGGACGCCTACAAAGAAAAGCTTTATGACTTTATCACCAAGTTCAATGCCAAAACCTTAACCAACGTCAGCCACGTGGGAAATTGGGACGATGAAATCGCGGCTCTTACGACGACCAACGAAACCGGGGTAGGGCAGTGTGGCTTACTTCAACTTGCCTATGACTACGGCTTCCTTTCGACTGGCGTTTCGGGCATGAAGAACACGACTAGTTTCCAAAGTTTGCCCCCCGATAAGATCGAAGCGGTGGCCTTGGCTTTGAACCGTCTCGATATCGTTAAGGATACGGTTCCTTACTCCGTCGCTGGCTTAATCGAAGATTCCTTGGGCTTCGCCCGTTATTCCGAAATCGAGGAAAGTGCGATTCTTTTGAGTGGAACGACTTCCTATCGCTCGCAAGACGTTCTCGGCAACATTGGTCATATCGAGCAAATTACCATCACCAGCGCTTCGGCGCCGGAAGTGAAGATCTCCTTTGATGGAACCTCCTATGTGAAACTCACGACTTCGAGCACCTCTTCGCCCTACATCCTCGATAACGATGGCATCGGCACCTTGAGCGTGAATGGCAATGTTTATACCTATTCGATCGATAACCTCTATCCGCTTTATTACGAGGTGAGTTCCGCCAGTGAAATCACGGCCTTATCGACCAAGTTCAATACCTCGGACTATCTTCTCGATCAAACCGACTATGCGAAGGATGGTGTTGGAATCTTGAAGTCTTTCGCTTCGGCGATTTGGAATCCGACGACTGGTGAATATTTGAAGTTCACCGATCAGTCGACCGTTTCAACCTACTTGGTCGGCAGTGATAGCACGAAACTGCAGGCTTTCTTGGACTTCATCTCCTCGGATACCGGTTTCTATACCCGACGCTTCTACGGGAATGGCGGCACGAGCGATCAATTGGTTTCCATCCATGCAGAAAAAGCTTCTTCGCTATTTGCCTCGCGTGATATCACCATTTCGAAGCTGATGAATTTCTCGACGACGGTCGGTGTAACCACGGTGGCCGTGAGCCTAGGAAAATACTTGGGGAAAGATCAGGCTGGGATCCATAAAGATCTCGCGATTTACGAAGGCGCGGAAAGCATCTTTGCCGCTGCGAACTATAACTCGGCGAAAGAGAGCGTTTGGCTTAAGGCCAACTTGATGAATGTCATTAGCGCGGAAGCCGCTTATACCAACGCGGTCGACACCACCTTATCTTATGGGGCCAATACTTATATCGTCCCGCGGGTTCACATGATCAAAGAAACCTTCCTCAATAGTGCGACTTCGGCAACTTATACGGCTTTCAAGGCCGCCGTCCCCGCAGGCTTCAGTGCCGATAGCGAGGGTTATCTCTCGGGCTTCGGCCATGCCTTAAGCGCCGGGTTGATTGACGAGTTCATCGCGACCGAATACCGCTATGGCGCTTCCGGGAGTTACTTCACCTCGCTCTCCGCAGCCTTGCCGAGTTCGGCTGGGACCTCGCGCTTAAGCTATCTTTCTAACCCCGCGTGTCCGAATCTTTATGGTGCTTCTTCTGTAAGTGAGGAATTAGGCATCATCGACGATATCGTCAATGCTTCGGCCAGCCTGCTCCTTAGCAAGATCCCCACCTCCGGCATGAATTTGTCCGTGGCCGATCAAGCGAGCGTGGCGACAACGCTTGCCGATCTTGACACCAAGCTCCTCAGTGCCAGCGCCGCCGGGAAGCTCTTGGCCCATATCCTCTACTTGGGAACCTATTACGACTACTTCGTGAACCGCAACTTCTTCCATGGTACCGCCTTGGTTTCTTCCTCGCCGATTAACACCTACGCTTATGAGTGTGACTTCCCCAATCCGTTGGGAAATGGCTATGCCAAAGGCGGAGTTGGCACCGATGCCGCAGGCAAAGGTACGAGCCTGGCCTTCAGTTTCGCCAATGTGGCCGCTCAGATCGTGACGGCCTGATGAACGAGCTGATCCCGGAAAAAGAATATTGCTATACTTACGAGATCCTCGCTTCGCGTTTTATCGCGCTTTTATTACCTTTGCGCGATTCTTCCAACCTCGAAGGGACTCTCGAAGAAATCCGCCAGCGTTACCCCAAGGCCAGCCATTATTGTTATGCCACCCGGGTTCGTTCTTTTGAAGGCTGCAGCGACGATGGCGAACCGGCCCATAGTGCCGGCTTACCCTTGCTTGAAATCTTGCGGAAGAAAGATATCGCCTATGGCCTTTTAGTGGTGGTCCGCTACTTTGGCGGGACGAAGTTGGGGGCTTCTCGCTTGGCAAGAGTCTATCGTGAAACAGCGGCGATTTGCGTAAATGAAGCCACTTTTGCGGAGATAATTCCCGCCCTCGAAGCCGAAGTGAGCCTCGATTATTCTTCTTTTGAGGCGCTTAAGAAACCCGCCGAGAATGCGGGGGTGGAGCTAAAAGTTTTATCTTTTGACGAAAGAGTGAGACTCCTTTTGCGTGGAGATGCTAAGATAATGCCATCTTTCTTGAGCGCACTTCCTAAAGGAAGCCTCATCGCCGAGAAAGAAAGCACGATTCAAAGGAGTATCGGTTATGATTCCAAACACTGAATTCGCGGGGCGGAGACAACGCCTCTTCAATATGATGGACGCCGGGAGCGTCCTCATCGTTTTCTCGGGCGTGGGCAAGGTCTCAAGCGCCGACGAAACGTATCCCTTCGAAGTCAACCGCAATTTCTATTACCTGACGGGCATTGACCAAGAGGATTCGGTCCTCATGCTGATCAATAGCGATGGTGAAATGAAAGAATATCTCTTCATTTCGCCTTTTGACGCCCGCAAAGAGAAATGGTATGGCAAACGCCTTACCCCCGAGGAAGCCACCTCGATTTCGGGCATCAATAACGTGATGGTCAATACCTCGCTTCCGGCGAAGGTGGATGGCACGCTGAATCCCAACTATCTCCAATATGGCGAGATCCATAAAGCCTATTTGGATATGGACCGCGAAATCAAGATTGCCGATTCGACCTCGACCCACGAGTATATGGAGACCCTCAAAGCCGCCTATCCCGGCCTCGTCTTCGCCGACGCTTACCCACTCATCACGACTCTCCGTTTACGGAAGTCGGTTCGGGAAATCGCCGAACTTCGGAGTGCGATTCGTTCCACTCACCTCGGCATCCTTGCCGTTTGGGCCGCGATGAAGGTCGGTGCCAAAGAGTATGAGATGGCTGATTTATTCCTCAAGACCGTCAATGACGATTCTGGTTACCAGGGCTTAGCCTTCCCAACCATCATGGCCAGCGGAGTCCATGGAGCTTGCCTCCATTATCCGACTCCGAAAGACACGATTAAAAAGGACGATCTCCTTTTGATGGATCTTGGCGCTCGCTGCTCCTATTATTGCGCTGACGTGACCCGCACGGTCCCTGTCGGTGGCAAGTTCACCGAAGTCCAGAAGACGATTTACAACATCGTTTACGGCTGCAACAAGATGGTGGCGGCCATGGCTCGTCCTGGCATTACGATCAACGATTTGCAAAAAGCGACCGTCGAATATCTTTCTTCCGAATGCTTGGCCAAGGGCTTCATCAAGAAGAAGGACGATATCATCAATTACTATTTCCACGGCATCTCGCACTTCATCGGCCTCGATACCCACGATCCTTATCTCAACGCGATGGACAAAGCCTATAAGGATGTCCCGCTTGAGCCAGGGATGATCATCTCGGATGAGCCGGGCCTTTATATGGAAGACAAAGGCATCGGCATCCGAATCGAAGATGATCTTCTTATCACCGATGGCGGTTGCGAAGTCTTGACGAAAGACATCATCAAAGACCCCGCTGATATTGAGAAGTACCTCGCCTCCCGTCACTAAAGGTGGGGGTTTGAAAGAGTAAATAAGCCACTTCGACGCTGAAGTGGCTTTTTTAATGCAAGACAAAAATAACGATAAAAGCTTACTTTTTATGCCGATTCATCTCGGAACGGATGCTCTTAGAAAGAGCAACGGCGTCTTCATCGTTTTTCACGTTTAATTGGGCTGCAACGCCAGCAAAAAGTTTTTGAAGTTCGTCGAGAGCTTCCAGGGTTCCTGCGCAAATGTAGACTTGTCCATCCCGTTGGACGAAGGTGACGTTGTCGCCAGGCTTTAGTCCGAGAAGTTTGCGAATGCGAGCGGGAATCGTGACTTGGCCTTTCGAAGTCATGCGTTCTGTTTCAATTTCCATGGGGGTGTCCTCTAGTAATAATTTACTTACTTTTATTACCTCGTCAAGAAAAGAAACGAGATTAAGGAATCTTGGTCTTCTTTTTGGCGAGGAAAAGTTTCGTTTGACTACTTTATTCTTTCGCTCGCAAACGCTATAATTTTTCGCGTATGAAAAAATATATCTTGGCCATCGACCAAGGCACGACTTCGACCCGTGCCATTTTGATTTCTCAGAAGGGCGAAAAACTCTTCCAAGCGCAACGTCCTTTGGAGTGTCTCTTCCCTAAACCCGGTTGGGTGGAACAAGACCCCGACCAGATTTGGATCTCGGTGGTGGACGTCATCAACGAACTCTTGATTGTCTCGGGAGCAAAGATGGAAGAAATCGCCTCCATCGGCATTACCAATCAACGTGAAACCACGATTGTTTGGGATAAGAAAAGTGGCAAAGCCATTTATAACGCGATCGTCTGGCAGTCGAAAGAAACCCAGGAGATTTGCGAACGCTACAAATCCCACACCGAAGAAATCGCTGGCAAAACCGGCTTAAGGCTCAATCCGTACTTCAGCGCCTCGAAGATTCGTTTTATTTTGGAAAACGTCAAAGGGGCGGAAGAAAAAGCGAAGAAAGGCGATCTCTATTTCGGCACCGTCGATAGTTGGATCATCTTCAAGATGACCAACGGGAAGAATCACTACACCGATGTTTCCAACGCCTCGCGCACGATGCTTTTTAACATCTTCACGATGAGTTGGGATCCTGAACTCTTGAAGCTTTGGAAAATCCCGGAGTCGATGCTCCCGGAAGTCCAAGAGAATTCGTGCGATTATGGCGAAGCGAGCTTCTTCCATGGCGGCGTTCACATCAATGGCGTTGCCGGTGACCAACAAGCCGCTCTCTTTGGTCAATGCTGCTACACCAGCGGCGAAAGCAAGAATACGTATGGCACGGGCTGCTTCATGCTGATGAATACTGGCAACAAGCCCATCCTTTCGAAGAATGGCCTTTTAACGACCGTCGCTTGGAAGCTTAATGGCGAGACGACCTATGCCCTTGAAGGATCGGTCTTCATCGGCGGGGCGGTGGTTCAATGGGTTCGTGATCAAATGCGCTGGTTCGAGGATTCCTCGGATTCGGAAATGTACGCGAAGAAACGGCCCGATACCGCTGGGGTCTATTTCGTCCCGGCTTTCGTTGGCTTAGGCACCCCCTATTGGGATGATGATGCCCGCGGATCGATCTTCGGTTTAACCCGAGGCGCGGATCGGCATAACATCACGAGAGCCGCTCTTTATTCGATTGCCTATCAGTCGAAAGACGTTATCGACACCATGAAGAAAGAAGCTTGTCTTTCTTTGCCGGTTCTCAAAGTCGATGGCGGCGCTTCCGCTAACGCGATGCTCATGCAATTCCAAGCTGATATTCTCCAATGCGAAGTCCGGATTCCGAAATGTGTTGAGACGACCGCTTTGGGCGCGGGCTATTTCGCGGGACTCGGCGTCGGCTTCTGGAAGAATAAGCACGAAATCGAAGTCAATCACGAATTCGCGAAACGTTATTATCCGGTGATGGATCCCAAAGAAGCCGAGAAACTCTACAAAGGCTGGCAGATGGCCGTCAAAGCGACCCGGGTTTTCAAAGGCCAAGAATAATCTTTTTCTTCGCAAAGTCTAAAAGGGGTGTTTAATAGAAGAGTTCATGGACTCCAAATTTTCATTGTTTCATCACGCCGCCATCATCGCCCCGCGTTCGCGTCACGATGATTTTCTGGCGCTCAAAAATCAGGATCCCCATTTGGATTTCGAACTCTATACCCTCGAAGAGATGGAAGATCTTTTCGCCTATCAATACGATGAGCGCGCTCTCGAAGAAGTCTATAAGGAGGTGGGGGACGAAGAGCAAGCCGAAGCGATCCTTGTGGCTTTATCCCGTTTGCGGAACGAGAAAGAATACGCTTCGCCAAAGCTTGAAGTGTTGAAACCTCTCCAGCAGCGTCTTTTGGCGGAAGGCCTTCTTTACGCCATTCCCAACCCTGAGCGTTCTTTCGAACATCATAATGTTGTGATCTCCGGTTACCAAAATACCTTAAGAATCTCTAATGTCCTTGGCGAACTTCACAACATGGCGATTTGCTATGATACGGAAGAAATCCCTGCAAAACCCCTTCGGATTTATTTTGAGTTCGCTGATATTTATGACGAACTACGCGATGTTTTTAACCGAATCGCCGCCGATTTGGCCTCGGGCACTTCAATCGATGATATTTATCTTTTAGGAGCGGATGAGAGCTATCAAGATTTGCTTGAACGCTTCTCCTTGTACTATGGTTGTCAAGTTGAGACAACGGCCTCCGCAAAACTTTATGACAGCGCGCTTTACCATTCTTTCAGAGCCGATTACCTTGAAAAGGGGCCAGCGATTTTAAGCGATTTCCTCGCCAAACATCCGGGCGATAAAAATGCCGAAGCCCTCTACAAACTCTTTGCCCGCTTCAGCGATTTGCCCCACGATGAAAAGACGTTGAAGTCCTTCTTTGACGAACGACTTAAACACGAAACTCAGGATGCGCCGCATTATGAACGCGTGGTGCGGCAACTCCACGATTACATCCCCCCGAAAAACGCTCATGTCTATGCCATCAATTGCTCGATGGGGGTTTTCCCGCCGGTCGCCCCGGAAGGCGATTATCTCAGCGATAGCGAATCCGCCTCTTTAGGTTTGCCGACGAGTGAGGATCTGACCCAAGAATGGGCGGCGGAAGTGAATGCCTTATTCGATTCGAGTGCCTTGGTTTACGTCAGCTATAAGAAAAAAGCTTTCGGTGGACTCTTTTTCCCATCGGGAATTCTCGAAGAAAAAGGATTTAAAGCCGAACTCTCGCCGATCTTACCTTACGAATACGCCCAGGATGGGGCCAAACTTTTCGAAGCCTCGCTCCGCGATGACGAAGTCAATTACCTTCGTGTCGATAAGCGTTTGAAGGCTTTGAAAAACCGGAAACTTCTCCTGGATTACCGGAATTTCGATTACACTTACCATCCCTTTGTCTCCGTGAACCCCGATGAGCCTCGTTCCTATTCGCCGACCCAACTTAAAAAATACTATGGCTGCCCCTATAGCTATTACTTGGAGCGGATTTTGGACATTGAAGAAAACGCGCCGAATTTTTCCGCTCGCATCGGCACGATCTTCCACGCCGTGATGCAATCGCTTTACCAGGTGAGTCCCTTTGATTTTGAGACGGCATGGGACAAAGCGGTGGCGGAGGAGAGCGAGAAAAATGGGGCTTTTACGCCCAAAGAAAACGCCCTGTTCTTCCGGCTCAAAGACGAGTGTTCTTATGTCGTTGCCTTTTATCAAAACCACGACTCGCTTTTGTTTGATCCCCGTTATAGCACCGAAAAGCCGTTTCACCTCGTGAGCGAGGATAATCCTTTGGTCTCCTTTTCCGGCCAGTACGATAAAATCGTCGAATTCGGCAAAGAGCATCGTTACTACATCATCGTCGACTATAAAACCGGCGGCGAGCGTTTCTCCGAAGAGATGCTTCCGTATGGCTTATCGATGCAACTTCCTTATTACGCTTATTACGCGAGCCAAGAAAAAGACCTCCAAGGCGCCGAGCTGATCGGCCTATTCATCGGCCCGGTTCTTTCGCCGACCTTGGTTAAGAAAGTCAAAGACAGCCTCGAGAAGTTCAATAGCGACAAATTCCGAATCGAAGGGGTTTTTGCCAAGGATATTTCAAAATTGCTGGTCTTAGATCCCTCCGCTTATAAGAGCACGCTGATTAAGGGCTTGGCCTATTCAGAGAAAAAAGGCTTCTATCCGTATTCGTTAAAACGGGCAAAGTCGCCCGAGGATTTCGCCGCCTTAGCGAAGAGCGCCAAGGATTTGACCTTAGGGGCCGATCAGAAGATCCGGTCGGGGGATTTCACGATTGCCCCGGTGAAATTCAAAGCGATTTTCGATGCCTGTGCCTATTGCACATTCCGCGATGTCTGTTACCGCAAAGACGAAGCGATTCGTTATCTTCCCGATGGCAAAGTCGAGGTCGATGAGGATGAGACGTCCGCTGACGAAGAGGAGGAGAGCGATGGCTTGGAGTAAAGCGCAACAGCGGGCGATCGATTCCCGCGAAGGACAATATCTCGTCTCCGCGGGGGCTGGCAGTGGCAAGACCGCGGTTTTAACCGAGCGGATTCACCGTTTGGTCCAAGAAGGGGCTTGCGGGCTCAACGAGATGTTGGTTTTAACCTTCACCAACAAAGCCGCCCACGAAATGAAAGAACGGGTGCGCCAAGCTTTTAAGGATGATCCGGAGAAAGCCGCTCAGGTCGAAAGCGCCGCGATCACGACCTTCGATGCCTTTGCTCTCTCTTTGGTAAAGAAATACCACTTTGCCCTCCATCTCGATAGCGATATCCAGGTGATGGACGAAGGTCTTTTGAGCATCGAAAAACGTAAGATTCTCGATGAAATCCTCAATGAGCGTTATCAAGAAAACGATCCGCTCTTCAACGATTTCGTCCGCCATTACGCAATCAAAGATGATGACAAGATCGTCCTGATGACGCTAAAGATCCTCGATTACGCCGAACTGAGTGGGGATAAGAAGCTCTTTTTTCAAACGGCGCTCGAGGATTATTACAACCCCCTTTTCGTCAAGGAATCCTTGGAGCGGTTCGCCGCGCTTCTCCATGGCCATTTGGAGACCCTTCTTTCCGCAAGCAAGCTCTATGAGAACCCCGTTTTAGTCGATGCCGAAGGCTCTTTCTTGGCGAATTTCGTCGCTTTGGATGGCTATGACGCTCTCTATAGCGGATTAGTCGGGCAAAAATATCCGACGATGGCGGCGAAAAAAGAAGAGCGCAGTTCCTTGGATAACGCCCTCCATTCGTCCTTATTAAAAGGCTTCAATGGTCTCCGGGATGACCTCACGAATTTCGGCGACGAAAAAGCCGAGACCGAACGGCTATTGTCCACGAAACCTTACGTGAAAATTTGGTTTGATTTGGCCGAAGAACTCGACGCCCGCTTAAGCGCCTACAAAGCCGAGAAAGGCGCTTATTCCTTTAGCGATATCGCTTATTTGGCTTCCCAAGTCGCTCAAATGAAGGAGATTCAGCCTTACTTACGAGGCCAATATCGTTATGTGATGGTGGATGAGTACCAAGACACCTCCGATCTTCAACAAGCTTTCCTGAGTGCAATCGTGGGAGGCAATTTCTTCGCGGTCGGCGACGTCAAACAGTCGATTTATCGTTTCCGCAACGCCAACCCCGAAATCTTCCATGAAACCGAAATTCTTTTAACCGAAAACGCCCCGGATCAACTCATTTCACTCCAAGATAATTTCCGCTCACGCGAAGAGGTTCTTCAGGACATCAATGATCTTTTTTCTCAGGTAATGTCCGCAGATTTAGGGGATGTCAATTATCAAAACCATCAAGCCCTCAATTATGGCAATTTGGATTTCGCTCCTTCCAAAGGCGAAGAACACCATGCCGAGATTCTCACTTACGTCAAGGCCGACGCCATCACGAAAGAAGAATGCGAAGCCCGCGTGATCGCCGAGGATATCAAAGGGAAACTTTTAGCCGGCTATCCCGTCTTGGCCCATTCGAAAACGGAGCGGAGCGCTTTGCGTCCTTGCCAGCCCAAAGACTTTGCGATTCTCATTGCCCGGAAACGGGACTTCCAGACTTACGCCAAAGTCTTTAACGAAGAAAAAATCCCCTTAGCGGTCAGCGATGATCAGGATCTTTCAAGCCAAGATGTCTCGGCGCTATTCCTTTCCTTTCTCCGTCTTCCGACGGTCATCGATTTCAACATTCAATCCGAGAAACACTGCTATGCCTCCATCATGCGGAGCTACCTCTACGAAGAGGATGATGAGACCCTTTATGAAGACCTCACGACGGGCCGCTACAAAAAATCGCCGTTATTTGAGGCGATCCGGTCGAAGAAAAACGCGCTCCTTTATGGGGATTGCGCCACGGGAGTCCGCTATTTCTTCAAAGCCTATCCTTTCTTCGACCTTCTGCCTCGAATCGGCGATGTGAAAGCCAACTATGAGCGGCTGATTTCCTTCCTTTCCTTTGCCGAGCAGTTCGATCATTTGGGCGGTAGCTATTCCGATTTCGTCCTCCATTTCTCCGAGATGAAGAAATACGATGTCGAATTCGCCCTTTCGGCAGGAAGCGATGCGGGCGATTCGGTGCACCTCATGAGCATTCACGCCTCAAAAGGCCTGCAATTCCCCATCGTTTATAGTCCTGACATGAAAGCCGGCGTCAACTTGAGTGATGCCTCAAGCAGCTTCATGGTCAATAAAACCGGGGTCGAAATCCCGCTCACGATGGAAGAGGGGAACCCCCTTAACGTGTGGCATTATCTTTCGCACAACGACGAAAGCATGGCTGCGATCAGCGAACGGGTTCGGCTTTTCTATGTCGCCTTGACCCGGGCGGAAGAGAAAATCATTCTCGTCGAACGAGAAGAGCCGAATTTGGCGGTGGAGCGAATCGATGCGACGAACATCCTGAAAATCCGTTATTCCAAAGACCAAGATGGGAATGACAAGACGACCGCGAGTTTGACGGGCCCGAAGAGTTTCGACGATTTCCTTGCTTTAAGCGGCGTTCATTTTAAGAGCAAACACGTGGAGATTTTGCCTCTTTCGCCTTATGCGGCCTATCGCGAAGAAAGCCCGCTTCCGTTGCCAGAGTTTAAGCGGGTTGACGTCCAGGCAAAACTCATCGAAAAAGGTCACGCCTCGAAACAATCTTTGGAGCCGCTTGATGAAGGGGCGTTGGCTTATGGCACCCGGTTGCACCGTCTGCTTCAACTCGTGGATTTCTCGAACAAATCGACGTCCTTTATTCTCGATGAAGGGGAGCGAAAGAAAATCGATGCGGTTCTCGCTCTCGATCTTTTTAAGGATGTGGATCAAGCCGAAGCCTATAGCGAATATGCCTTCTATGACGAAGAGCAAGAAGTCCATGGCTCCATCGATTTATTGCTCATTTACCCCGATAAAGCGGAGATTATTGATTATAAAGCCAAGTCGATTGATGACCCAGCCTATGCCAAACAGCTTGCGACCTACGCCCGTTATGTCGAGCGGATCTTCCAGAAAAAAACCGAGTGCTATCTTCTTTCGATTATCGAAGCCCGCGTGAAGAGGGTATGATGAACGTATGAGCGAAACCAGCGTCACGTTAGAGCAATACCAATCTCTCTTAAAGGATTTGGGCGCCTCGGGAAGGCCTGATTCGGCGTTTCTTTATCAGTGTTTTTTGGACGCGATGGACTCTTCGAGCACCTTGAAAGACCAAAGTCCGATCATCGCTCACATGCCGATCAACCCGGTTCAGCTTACCCTTTATCTTCTTTATGAGCACCAGTTCTATCTTGATACCCATTCCGACCGGAAGCTTGAAGACGTCGAAAAAGACGAAGGCTATGAGCAGTTTTTGATTTCCGTCGTCCTTGATAAATATTTTACGAATGAGCATCTCTCCTATCGTTCGGGCTCTTTTGCCACCCGTTTCATCCCTGAGATCTCGACGATCAATCTTTATTTGAATTTCATCCTCGGGATGCTCTCCCGCTACAAGCAAGGCGATCCCAAAGAGACGCTGGTGGTGGATATTCTCCAAAAGGGATTCTCGATGGCCAAATGCATCGTTGATCTTTTGACCAATGGCTTTGAAACCGAAGCGTTTTCGACTTGGCGCACCCTCCACGAGAATGAGTGCATTCTCCAAGTCATCGTCAAATACGGTCAGCCTGTCATCGATCAGTATTTGAAACATTTGAAGTTCGCACTTGCCTTCCGGGGCGCTTTGCCCACCAAAGAAGAGACCGACAAGACCTTCGAAGAGATCAAAGCGGGCATGCGGGCGGTCGACCTCAAGAGCAAAGACATGAAACGCTATATCGAATATGGCTGGCTTTTAGGGGTTCCGAATGTGATGCAGATCGAAGGCTTCAAGTTTAACTTCCGTGATGGGGTCGAACGCTGCGCCAACCTCCGGGATTATGCTAAAGTCTATGAGATGTCGAGCGAAATCGCGCACTCTTCGCCGTTGCTGATTTATTCGCGCAAGAACTATTTCTATTTGATCACGATGCTCAATCTTTATGAGTCCTTCTTCCGACTCGAGAAGATTTTCTCGACGATCTATCTTTCGACCGTCCCCGAAGCGGATCAGAAGCAATATGTCGCGATGCGGAAACTCTATTTCTCCGAACTTTTGGCCTGCTACGAGTTGGAAAAGAAGCGCTTTGCCCTTTTGACCTCCGCCAATAAGAGCGAGATGCCTTCCGAGTCCGCTGAAGACTCGGGCGATAGCGATTAAGACTTAAAATCCTTGCAAAAAGCCATCCTTTTAGAAAAAACACTTACTCGATGATCTCGAATAAGCGTTTTTCTTGTATTGAGGGCTTTCCTTCGGCAAGATAACATCGAAAAGAGGATATCCCCATGAAAAAAGTGATTGAACAGAGCCGTATTGCCTTCCTCGATGACAAAGACAAATTGATTGGCGAAGTGACTTTCCCCGCGATTGATAGCGTTATTCAGATCAATCACACTTTCGTCGATGAGGCCTATCGGGGTCAAGGGATTGCCGGCCAACTCCTCGATGCTTTGGTGGAAGAGCTGAGAAAGCGAGGCGTCAAAGCCCTCCCGGTCTGCACTTTCAGCATCGGCTATTTCGCCAAACACCCGGAAGCGCAAGACGTTATTCATCGATAAAAAGTGCTAACTGATTAGCGTTTATCCCTAAAAAATGGCTAAAAGTGCTAAAATATTAGCAGTATGGAAAACAAATTTGATATTGGTCAATTCGTTCCGGTTCTCACCCTTGAACAAGCCCGGTGCGATTTGGTGAATCGCTTTCGTGCCCGCCGAAAAGAACTCGGTTATAGTCAAAGGAGGTTGGCTGGAGAATCGGGCATAAGTTATGGATCGATTCGGCGTTTTGAAATGACGGGTCAGATTTCATTTTCTTCATTGCTTCGTCTGGCTGATGTTTTGGGCTATTTGGAAGACTTTACGACGCTTTTCTCCCGTTCTCACATCACTTCGTTGAAAGATATGAAGTAAGGCAAGAGCAAACATTAGCTCTCATTTTTCGCGCCATAAAGAAGAACAAAGGAAAAGCCAGGCCTCGAGCAAAGATCTCGGAATGCCTGGCTTTTTCAACAAACCTTAAACGGATCAGACGTCAGCGTAGCAGCTGCCGCCGATGAATTCGCGCATGAGCGAGTTGGAAGGAATCCACTCGTCTTGCATATCGCGGAAGAACTTGAGCATCCGCATGAGACGCTCGGCATCGGGGTAGTAGACCGATTCTTTATCGATGGCTCCCAATAAGGGCATCGCGTATTTCTTCATGACCGGTAATTCGTAGGGCATGAAGGAGTTGAAGACGTAATCGGAGCCTTCTTGGTTCGGGTAGATCCATTTGAATTCGCCCGCCCGGACTTTCGGCCACATCTCGAAGGTTTCTTCGGCGGCCGATCCCCGGAACTTCTTATCGCGGACTAAACGGCGGAGCAAGCGGAGGTCGGTGAGGGAAAGTGGATTGTGGTCATCGAGGTTGATTTGGGCTTGCGGAGCGATGAAGATCTTGAACTTGGCGTTCTGCGGGATGGCGGTGGTGAGCTTATCGTTGAGGGCGTGAATGCCTTCGATGATGATCGGTTCTTCGGGATTGAGTTTCACCCGACGGCCCACGACGCGCTGACCTTTCTGGAAGTCAAACTTGGGTAAATCGGTGGCCTCGCCATTGATGAGGTCGAGCATGTTTTGGTTAAAGAAGTCGATATCGAGAGCGTTGAGGGCTTCGTAATCCGGTTTGCCATCTTCGCCATTGGGGATATCGTCGCCATGCTTGTAATAGTCATCAATCGAGATACGGATCGGGCGGATGCCACGGGAGAGGAGTTCGATTCTTAAGCGGTTGGCAAAGGTCGTTTTGCCCGAACTCGAAGGACCGGCGACGCAGATGAGGCGGACGTTATGGATGTCGTCTTCGATCAATTGTCCTAATTCGACGAGCTGACGGGAAATGCGATCTTCGCAAACGTTGATGAATTCGATGGCGCCAGCGCTTTGGATTTCGTCATTGATGTGGGCGACGGTATCGACGCCGACGACTTTAGCCCAGTCGTGAGCCTCGCGCAAAGTGCGGCCAAAGGTCGGGGCATCCTCGAATTCGGGGATTTCGCCATTGCACTCGCTCCGCGGATATTGGAGCAAGAAACCCGGGGTATAAAGCCGGAGTTTGTACTTATTGAGATAGCCGGTCGAAGGCACCATGTGCGAATACATGTAGTTGAGATAGCCGTTGCACTCATAGAGGTGGACGGTTTTCTCGGGGCGGTATTGAAGAATCGCGAGTTTATCCTCGTAGCCTCTTTCATTGTAGATTTTGGCGGCTTCGGCATTCGAAACCACTAAGCGTTTCAGCGGGTAATCGGCTTTGATGATCGCTTCGATTTCGTGATCCACCTTGATTTGCATCGCGGTGGTCGCGACGATCTTCGGATCAAGCAAATGGATCGAGATGCAGCGCGAAACGTTATAGGCGAAGCGGATTTTAAGCTTCGGATACACGTTATGGAACGCCATCGCGACGACGTAGCGGAGCGAGGCTTCGTAAATCTTCATCGCCTCATGATCGCTCACCGTCATGAACTCGACGGTGCAATCATAATAGATGTCGTAGGTGAGCTCGCGGACGCGGTTATTGATTTTGGCGCAGACGTACTCTTTTTTCTTCGGATCTTTGTCGTCGATGAGGTCTAAGGCTTGGATTTTCTTCTCGTGTTTGGTTGTTTTTCCGTTCAAAGTGACTGTGAATTGCATACTTTGTTTCCTGAGGCTCCTATTGGGCCGGTAGGGTATTCTAAGCATTCTTATTGTTGAATGCAAGCGCTTTCATTTCCGCTTTTCCCCAGCGAAATAAGAAACCTATTTCTTTCTCGTTCCTCATTATAATCGCAATGGAGACTCTTGCGTGAAAAAAGGGGTTTCGTTCGTTCGGGAAACGTCCTACAATGAGTCCTATGAAAAGACTTTTGATCGTGGTGGATTATCAAAACGATTTCGTGAAAGGGTCTTTGGGTTTCCCTGGCGCCGATTGCTATTACGACCGGATTCTTTCTTTGCTCAATAGTTTTGACGCCTCGGGCGATGAGGTGGTCTTCACCCGCGATTTGCACGAGGACAATTACCTCCATACCGAAGAGGGACGTAACCTCCCCATTCTCCACGCTCAAGCGGGAACGGATGGAGCCAAGTTTTACGGGGATTTAGAAAATCGAAGCCGGAATTACAGGGTTTTTGAAAAAGAAACTTTCCCTTCTCTAGCCTTAGGCGAATACCTCCAAAAGAATAAGTACGAGACGATCATCCTTTGCGGAGTCGATCTCTCAATGTGCGTGCTCTCCAACGCGGTGATCGCTAAATCCGCCTGTCCCAACGCGCATATCATCGTCGATGTTTCAGCCAGCGGAAGCGGCGATCCCGAAGCCCAAGAAGTGGCGCTCAAGGAGTTGAAGCGGCTTCAGATCGAATGCCGCGATCTCTCCAAAGAGCATCTCGGTTACTCTTGATTGCCCTTGGAAAAGTCCGATCCCCATAAATGGGGATTTTTTTCTTTTCCTGCGTTGACATTTCCTCACTTAACCCCTAGGATAAAAGGGTTGCTTCAAAGAAAGCATATTTATGGCAAAATGGTTCGTAAAGTTGTCGACGAATAAGAAGGCCCTTTTCATCATGGTGGCTATCGCCCTCATCGTTTTCGTTTTTCTCGTCCCGCTTTTCTTTTTCCACAATGCCGAAACCAACTATCCTTATGGGGCTTATCCCTTGGGCTGGCTCTTAGGAAGCGTCGCTGAAATTTTGGCTTATTACAGTTTGATGTACATGTCCGACAGCCTCTTCGCCCAGAAGGATCCCAACCGGCCCGTTACCAGTCTTTTGGCCATCGGCAGCGCGGGGATTCGCATTTTGATTTACGCCATTGTCTTAGTCATTTCGGGTATCTGCACTTTCAAAAGCGAATGGTTCGGCGGCTTCAATGCCTTTAATTTTTACGCGACCGCGGCGGGGCTTCTTCCGATGCTTGTCGTGATTTTCCTGACTCAGTTCTTCGCTTTAAAACAGACGAGTTCTGCCCCACAAGGCAGCGGAGTCGCGAAGAATGACGCTCCGAAAGATAATTCTTCTCAGGACGAGAAAAAATGATTTACGCCGAAGCGGGCACTTACCAATACAAAATCGAACACATGTTGGATTGGAGCATGGATGCTCCGCTTTATTCGTCCTTATTGGTGATGTTGCTTGTCTTGATTTTTGCGATCATCATCGGCATCGCGGCGAGACGAGGACTAAAAAAACGGACTTATCTTGAGCGGCCGCATGGCGTGCTTTTCGTCGGGGAAATGTATTACGAAGTCTGCGATAACTTCGTTGCTACCCGCATGGGCGAAACCCACCGCAAGTTCACGGGCTATTTCATGTGCTTATTCGCTTATTTGTTCCTCGCCTTCATTTGGGGCGTGACGGGTTTGCCCTCCGTCATCGACTGGTTAGCGGCCCCGCTCACTCTCTCGATTATCATGTTCGTTTTGATCCAAATCACGGCCATTCGCACCAACCATTGGCATTATCTCCATCGTTATATCGAGCCTTTCGCGATTTTCTTGCCGATCAACCTTTTGACGATGTGGACCCCGATCATCTCGACGGCCATGCGTATGTTTGGCAACGCCCTAAGCGGCACCATCATCATCGGTTTGGTTCAGTGGGCCCTCAGCAAGGTCTCCAATGCGATCATCCCCGTCCACACCTTCACGTCTTGGAATGACTATTTCAATTCCGCACCCTATTGGTCGGGCACGTTCTTCGCCCCGATCCCCATGGGGATTCTCAATCTCTACTTTAGCTTATTCTCAGGGTTTGTGCAGACCTTGGTCTTCGCTACCCTGTCCGCCTTGTGGATCGCCCAAGAGATGCCGGCTGAAGAAGGCCCCGCTCTTAGCGATGCCCCGCGAGCGGTGGCAGCACAAACTGCAGAATAAGGAAGCAACCAAATTTAAGGAGGAAAAACTATGAATTTGGGTTTAATCGCAATCGGAGCCGCAATCTGCGTCGCCTTCGGTTGTCTCTCCGCCATCGGCGAATCGTGGATTTGCTGCCACGCCATTGATGGCATGGTCCGCAATCCGGAAATGCAGGGCAAACTGCAGTCGACGATGATCGTGGCCGTCGCTCTCGATGAATCGACCGCCATTTACTGCTTGGTCACCGCCATTCTTCTTATCTTCATCTTGGGCAGCAAAGCCGCCGCCTAACCCCGGGGAAAAGGATGAACGGGAATTTCGTTACCTTCCTTTTGTTTGAAGCGACTTCATCGTCCTCAGGCGATGCCGCGCCTTTTTCCGCGGATGATTTCCTGAATAAGTTGATCCCCAATTTTTGGAGCTTCATCATCAACTTCGCCGCGATGATCGTTCTTTTCATCGCGGTTTATTTCCTGGCTTACAAGCCGGTGAAGAAGTACGTGAATGCCCGAAAAGATTACGTGGAGCATAACTTACGGGATTCGGAGCAAGCCAAAGCCATGAACGAAGCCAAAGCGGCGGAGGGCGATCAAATCATCGCCGACGCCAAAGCTCAGGCTAACGCCATTGTGACGAAAGCGAAAGCCGATGCCACGAGTTCGAGCGAAGCCATCGTGGCTGAAGCGGAGAAAGAAGCCCAGACTCGGCAAAAAGCCGCGGATGAGGCGATCAAACAAGCGGAAGAAAAATCCCGCCGTGAGATTCACGACGCGATTGTCAATGTCGCTCTCGACGCGTCCAAACAAGTTTTGGGCCGTGAGGTCAATTCGGAGGATAACGCCAAGTTAGTCTCCGATTTCGCTGACGAAGTGAAAGGGGAGAAACGCGCATGAATTCCTTAGCGGATGAAAAACATGCCGAGGCTCTTTTTGAACTCGCTCAAGCGGAAGGGAAAGTCGCGGACTACGAGACGGCCCTCCAAAACGTGCTTCATGATTTTGCGATGAACCCCGCTTTGGAAAGCTGTCTTTCGTCCTATGCTCTCCCCAAAGAGGATATTTACCACCTGATTGACGAAATCTATGGCAAAATCCCTCTCAAATCCCTCACGAGTTTCCTTAAAGTCGTGGTCAATCATCATCGGATGGACCATTTTAAGGACATCGAGGCTGCCTATCGGCGCTTAGCTAACGCCGAGCTTGGCATCAAAGAAGGCCTGGTCTATAGCGCCATGCCTCTTTCGAAGGAAGAGATGACGTTATTGCAGAAGACCCTCGAAAACAAGCTCCAAGTCAAATTGGAACTCGAAAATCGCACGGAACCTTCCTTATTGGGCGGGGTCAGAGTGGCGATCGATGGCAAAGTTTATGATGGAACCCTCAACACGAAACTTGAGGCGCTCCGTTCACGCTTATTAGCGGAAGGAGAGAAGCAATGAAATTGGATTCAGGCGAAATCAGCACCCTGATTAAGGAACAAATCAAATCCTTTGAGGGTCAACTCGAAAGCGACGATGTCGGCACCGTAATCTCGGTGGGCGATGGCATCGCGCTCATTTATGGCCTTCGCAACGCGATGCTCGGCGAGCTTCTTCTTTTCCCGCACGACATCTACGGCATGGTGATGAACCTCAACGAAGACGATGTCGGCGCCGTTTTGCTTGGCGATGATGTTTTGATCAAAGAAGGCGACACCGTGAAGCGGACCCGTCGGGTCGTTGAAGTCCCGGTCGGCGACGCTTTGCTCGGTCGTGTCGTTTCTTCCCTCGGCTTGCCGATCGATGATTTAGGGCCGATCAATTCGACGAAAACTCGTCCGATTGAGCGAATCGCCCCCGGGGTTATGAGCCGAAAATCGGTTGATACCCCCCTCGAAACGGGCTTAAAGGCCATCGATTCGATGATTCCAATCGGCCGGGGCCAGCGAGAACTGATCATCGGTGACCGTCAGACGGGCAAAACCGCCATCGCGGTGGATACGATCATCAACCAAAAGGGCAAAGGCGTGAACTGCGTCTATGTCGCGATCGGCCAAAAGAATTCCTCCGTCGCTTCGCTCGTCGCCAAACTCAAGGCCCGGCATTGCTTTGATTATGTGACTGTCGTCAATGCCTCAGCCTCCGAGCCGGCGCCGCAGCAATATATCGCTCCCTTCTCGGGCATGGCAATGGCCGAAGAATGGATGGAAGAGGGCAAGGATGTCTTGATTGTCTTTGATGATCTTTCCAAACACGCGGTGGCTTATCGAACCTTGTCGCTCCTTTTGCGCCGCTCCCCTGGCCGTGAGGCTTATCCCGGCGACATTTTCTATCTCCATTCGCGCTTATTGGAACGGGCTTGCAAGCTCTCGAAAGAAAACGGCGGTGGCTCAATCACCGCGCTTCCGATCATTGAAACCCAAGCCGGCGATATCTCGTCTTACATTCCGACCAACGTCATTTCCATCACCGACGGACAGATCTTCCTCGTCGCCGATTATTTCGCGGCAGGTCAGCGTCCGGCGATTGACTCGGGTCTTTCGGTCTCGCGTGTCGGCAGCGCCGCTCAGCTGAAGGCGATGAAGCAAGTCGCTTCCTCGCTCAAGATCGAACTGGCCAACTACCGCGAGAACCTTAGTTTCTCCCAATTTGGCAGCGACCTCGATCCGGAAACCAAAAAGATCCTTACCCATGGCGCGGTGGTGACCGAAGCGCTCAAGCAAGTCAACTACGCCCCGATGGCGATGGATAAAGAAATCATCGAGCTTTTCGCCGTGAAGAATAAGTTCTTGGACGATTTGCCGCTTGAGCAAGTCAATCCCTTCCTTGAAGGCATGGTCGATTATCTCAACACCTCGCACAAGGATTTGATGGACGCTTTGCGAACGAACAAAGCCTTCGATGATGCCTTAACGAAAGGTTTCATCGATGCGATTAAGGACTACAAGAGTTCGAGGCAATAAACGATGTCTTTGGGCTTAGCGAAAACCAAACGCCGGATCACCACGGTAAAGAATACCGAGAAGATCACCAAATCGATGGAACTCATCGCCACGGTGAAGATCAAGCGTTTTAAGAATGAATCCAATAAGGAATCCCTCTACACCAGGGAGTTTGAATCCTTGATGGGTGAGCTTTTCGCGCACGATAGTGAAACCGGAACCCACTATGGAAGGGCAAACGAGGGGGATTTGCCATCGTTATTTATCGTCATCTCCTCCGATCTTGGACTCTGTGGCGGCTACAATAACGAGATTTTCAAGTTTGTCTCGCGTGTTGCCAAACCGACGGACGTGATCGCGCCTTTAGGAGGCAAAGCCCTCCATCATTTCGCCCATGATCCCGTCTATACGAACATCAACCATGACTTTGAGTCCTTGACTTTGGCGTCGCTTGATTTCGCCGAAGTCCATCGGCTTTCGGCCAAACTCAAAGACGACTTCAACGCCAAGAAATACGCTCGCATATATATTCTGTTCACCCGTTACGTGAACTCGATCACCTTCGCGCCGACCCGCTTCCAACTTTTGCCGGTTCAAATCAAACATCAAGCCTGGGAACATGAAGAGTATTGCCCGCCGTTATTCGATGCTTCGGCCCGGCAACTCATCCACGCTTTACTTCCCTCTTATCTCGCCAGCGTCTTCTACGACCGACTGATTGATTCGGAACTCTCCGAACAAGCTTCGCGCCGCACGGCGATGGATAACGCGAACGATAACGCGGACCGCTTGCTCACTAATCTCACCATTCAATACAACAAAGCCCGGCAGAACGCGATCACTCAGGAAATCACTGAGGTGGTCTCTGGCGCGGGAGAGAATCATTCCCATTAAGGAGGAAAACGCATGGAAAAAGAAGAGAAAAAGGAACTCTATGGCACGGTGGTCGAAGCCGTTGGCCCGGTCATCGACGTCCGCTTTGACGACAAACATTTGCCAGCTTTACTGACGGCGCTCAAAATCGTTTTCCCCGATGGGAAAAAGACTTTGGTGACCGAGGTCATGCAACACATCGGCGACGATACGGTCCGTAGCGTTGCTATGGGTGCAACCGAAGGGGTCGAGCGGGGGATGAAGGTCCTCGATACCCAATCCCCGATCAGCGTTCCGGTTGGCGACAAGACCCTCGGACGGATGTTCAACGTCCTCGGCGAGCCGATCGATGGGCTTGGCGATGAGGATTTCAAAAATTGTCCGCGCGATCCGATTCATCGGGAAGCGCCGACGTTTGCCGAACAAAAGGTCTCGACCGAGATTCTCGAAACCGGCATTAAGGTCATCGATTTGCTTTGCCCATACGTGAAGGGCGGCAAGATTGGCTTATTCGGCGGCGCGGGCGTCGGCAAGACCGTTTTGATTCAGGAACTCATTTCCAACATTGCTTCCGAGCACCATGGCATTTCCGTATTTGCCGGCGTTGGCGAACGCTCACGCGAAGGCAATGATCTTTATGGCGAAATGAAAGCCTCGGGCGTTTTGAAAAACACCGCCCTGTGCTTCGGACAAATGAACGAACCGCCAGGCGCCCGTATGCGGGTTGGCCTCTCAGCGCTCACGATGGCGGAATATTTCCGCGATCAAGAACATCAAGACGTTCTCTTATTCATCGATAACATCTTCCGTTTCACCCAAGCGGGTTCGGAAGTCTCCGCCCTATTGGGCCGGATGCCTTCCGCCGTGGGTTATCAGCCGACTTTGGCGACGGAAATGGGCCAGCTTCAGGAACGAATCACCTCGACTCAACAAGGGTCGATTACCTCGGTCCAAGCCGTCTATGTCCCCGCCGATGATTTCACCGACCCCGCCCCAGCCACGACGTTCTCCCACCTCGATGCCAAGACACTCCTTGACCGCAACATTGCGGCTCTAGGCATCTTCCCGGCTGTCGACCCGCTCGAGAGCTCGTCCAATATTTTGGATCCGCAGATCATTGGTCAAGAGCATTATGATGTCGCCCGGGGCGTGCAAAAACTCTTGCAACGTTATAAGGAACTTCAAGACATCATCGCCATTTTGGGCCTTGATGAACTCTCGGATGAAGACAAAGCGATCGTGGCGAGAGCTCGCCGTGTTCGCAATTTCCTCTCCCAGCCTTTCCACGTGGCCGAACAATTCAGCGGCTACAAGGGAATCTACGTTCCGCTCAAAGAGACGATCCGCAGCTTCAAAGAAATTCTTTCGGGCAAGTACGACGCCTATCCGGAAAGTGCCTTTATGTTCTGCGGCACGGTTGAGGATGTGGAGAAGAAAGCCCGCGAGATGGAGGCGAAATGAAGCCGTTGGTTTTGACTTTATTAACCCCGCAAGGACTTGTTTTCGAAGGCGAAGTCCTTGAGGCGTATTTCCCGACGGTCGAAGGCCCGCTCGGCGTTTTGCCGGGTCACACCCCTTTCATCGCCCAAATCGCGCCGAGCGGCGTCATCGCGTTAAAAGACGCCCGGGGATTTTCCCTCTATTTCGCCGTCCATCAAGGGGCAGTGGAGATCCGACCCGATAAGACGATCGCTCTTCTCGAAAGCTGCGTGAAAATGACGTCAAAGGAAGACGCCATCGCCTATTTGGAGAAAGAGGACACTTTTCCGAAAGGCGGGGAAAAAGACATCGAACGCGCCGAAGCCGCCCTCGCTTCCCAATACGCGAAGTCCGGAACGAAATAAACTCGAAAGATTGCCGCTCGGAGGAGCGGCTTTCTTTTTTACGGGCATTGCCCTTTTGAGAGAATCGCCCACTCCGCCGAAAATGTCTTATAATAACAAACATAAAAAGAGGCAAGAGTATGAATTTTATCTTTATCTCCCCCAACTTCCCGCCGCGCTACTTTAAATGGGTCGAAGCGCTCAAGGATCATGGCGTGACGGTTTTAGGCATCGGCGATTCGCCGGATTATGACGTTCATCCCCGCTTAAAAGCGGCTTTGACCGAATACACCTTCGTCGATGATTTGGGCAATTACGCCAAGATGCTCGCCGCCTGCAAGGCCTATGAGAAAAAATACGGCAAGATCGACTTCATCGAATCCGATAACGAGTGGTGGCTCGAGATGGATGCCAAGCTTCGCAAAGGCATGGGCGTCAAAACCGGCTTCTGGCCCGAAGAGATGGAACACATCAAAGCCAAGAGCGCGATGAAAGAGTGCTTCCAAAAAGGCGGAGCAAAAACCATGCGCTACACCCTTCTGAACGGACCGGAGGATTTGAAGAAAGCCCAAGACTTCATCAAAGAAGTCGGCTGGCCGGTCTTCGTGAAACCGAACATCGGCGTCGGCGCTAGCGAATCCTTCGCTCTTCACGATGAAAAGGAATTGGAAAAATTCTTAGCGAAAAAACTCTCCGAGACCTACATCATGGAAGAGTACATCGATGGCTTCATTGTCAGCTTCGATGGGGTCTGCGATTCCCATAGCGACGTCGTCTTCTGCACGAGCGATCACTTCATGACCGCCATCGCGACCGTCGTGAACGACAATACCGACTATTACTATTACAATAACCCCTTTGCTTTGCCCTTCCATGATATCGATGGGAAAGCCTTCGAAAAGGTGGGTCGGGCGGTCGTGAAAGCCTTTGGCATCAAACAGCGTTTCTTTCACATTGAGTTCTTCGTCCTCAAACAAGACAAGCCGGGCTTTGCGAAGAAAGGCGAATTCGTCGCCTTGGAATGCAACATGCGTCCAGCCGGTGGCTTCACCCCCGATCTCATCGATTATGCCAACTCGGTTTCCTGCTACGAGATTTGGGCCGATGTCATCACGAGCGACAAGAATCATCAAGATATGACGTTACCGAAGTATTACGCTTTTGCTTCGCACCGCAAAGACGTGATCAAATACGCCCATACGAAAGACGAGATCTTTGCGAAATACGGCACCAAGATCTGCATGAGCGGTCGCTACCCGGCTCATATGGCCTTAGCGATGGGCGACGAGTACTATTACGCGAAATTCACGGATTACGAAGAAGGCGTGGCCTTTGATGAATTCGTTCGGGAACGTGCGAAATAATTAAGCGAAATACGAAGCGATGAGCGAGAGGGCGCTAGCCTTCTCGCTTTCTTTACTCACATCGTAAGAGGTTCCTTGCTGAAGGAGTAGCGGAGCGAAGCTCGTGAGCGATAAACCGGCTAAGGTGGCCGTCTTATTGCTTTCGTCCATCGCGGAATAATCTAAAACCGCGAGGGATTTGCCAGCGGTTTTTGCCCGAGGATATAGATTTTCGTCATAGAAGGAATTCGCGAGCGAATCTTGAGCCCTATCCAAAAGATAAGTCAGGCTTTCCGGGTTGTCTTTGAGATAGGCTTGGTAACGTTCATAGGAGGTGAAGAGACGAAGCGCTGAAGCCTGAGCATAGTTTTTGAAAGCGTTAATGAGGGAAAGATAGGAGAGGTTAGCCGCTCCGACATAATGAAAGGCTCCTTTTTTCCCAAAGAAAAGCGTGGGGGTCCCGCCGGTGATTTGATCGATATTGCCAAAATACGTTTGAAGTGAGGTGTAGGCGTGCTGATACTCGCCGACCGTCATCGTTCCGTTTTCGTAATGGATGATTTCGGGTTTGACCTCAAGAACGAAAGAAACAAAAGTCGGCTCCCAGCTGGCACAATGGGAACAATTGATCGAGGTAAACAAAAACGCGACGCTTTCGCCATTGTCGTAGCGGCGCAATAAGGTGTCGACATCCTCAACATGGGTGACTTCGTCGTACGTCGAAGCGGAAGAGACGCCATAAAGGTCGCCATTGAGGGCTACCGGATAATGCTGATCGATGATTTCGCCTGAACTCGAAAACGCCGAATCGCCACTCGCTTGCGAGAATGGATTCATCGTGCAGGCGCTCAAGAAGAGGGCGGGAATCAATAAAGAAATGCGGGGGAAGTGACGCATGAGGTTATTGTACCCCATTTGCCGAAAAGCGCGGAATCTCTCTTTTTTCTTTTCGCTCCGTGATAAGATAAACGCATACCCTATTGAAAAGAAGGACTTTATGAACATTTGGCATGCCGTCGAAAAAGAAAGAGTCACCCCGGAAAAGTTTATCGCTTGCATTGAAATCAGCGCTGGCAGCAAAAACAAATACGAACTCGACAAAAGCACAGGCGCGTTGATTCTGGACCGGATTCTTTTTACCGCGACGCACTATCCGCAGAATTATGGCTTCATTCCTCACACCTTATCGGAAGACGGCGATCCGTTGGACGTTTTGGTGATTTGCTCGGAGCCGATCGTTCCGCTTGCTCTCACCGAAGCTTACCCGATTGGCGTCTTAGAGATGGATGATACCGGGAGTTTAGATGAGAAGATCATCGCGATCTGCGCCCATGACCCGCTTTATAATGGCTATAAGGATATTTGCCAACTGCCGGAACATGTTTGCGAAGAAATCCGCCATTTCTTCACGGTTTATAAAGAGCTGGAGCATGGCAAACACACCCAGGTCAAAGAAATCAAAGGACGCGACGCGGCGAAAGAAGTGATTGCCAAAGACATCGAGGCCTATGAAAGAAAATTCCCCAACCCCGAACAATAATCCTGCAAAAACCCCTTGGTTCTTTCCCTTTGAAAAAGGACGTTTTCCTACCCTGAAAAAGCGTAAACCTGGCGTTTACGTCTTTTTTGCTTTATTTCTCCTTTTTGGAGCGGTGATTTTAGGCGAAAGCGCCGTGCCGGCGAATGCCTCGGGGAGTCAAAGCAATACTTTTTCCTCGATTTTGGCGGCTTTCGTCAATTGGTTTAATCCCCCTTCTATCGGCAAAGTCATCGAGCCGACGGCCATTAAACTGGCCGAAGACACGACCTTATTGCCCCCCGATGCTGATATGACCCCGCAATTTGCTCTCGGAACGACGAGCCGATTGACCTACGTCCTCACTTATCCCGAAAAAAGCGATGCGAAGGATTCTTTTGACGAGAACTTCGCGGTGAGCTGCCTCAATGGCGAAGAAGGCACGGACTTCACAATCAATCGGAGCATCGATAAAACCAACCAGAAAATCTATCTGCGGATCAACGCGAAAAATATCAGCAGCAGCCCTTATCAGATCACTTTGACGGCCGGCTCCTCTTTGACCACGACTTATTCTTTTCACGTCATCGACCTTCCAGCGCCGACCTCTTACACGATTGCCACCCCAACGGTTTCTACCCTCAAAGTGGGCACGAGCTATCCTTTGGCGATTACGTTGACCGATCCCCGAAGCGGGATTAGCGAAAGCGAAAAGAAAAGCGACCACGATTTGCGGAGATATTTTAATCCCACGCGCTTAAAACCAACTTTGAAAGGCGATGATGGCGTGCTTTCCGTTGACGAGTATGGGGTGGTGCGGGCTCTTAAAGAAGGGCAGGCCACGATCACCTATCCGGGACACACTGAGTTTTCGTTTACCGTCAGAGGAAAAGCCTCTACGATGCCGACTGGCCTCAGCCTCTCGGGGAGCGGGACCACGAATTTGACGGATTATGATTTCTATACGCCCAATGCGTCGGGGGAGGATGGCTACGAAGACTATTCCATGGCTTTGAGTGCCTCTTTTACCGGCACCACGCCCGATGATCAAGGCGTCACCTTTGCTTCGCTTGAACCTTTAACTGCGAAGATTATTCCTTATTCTTATGATGCGAAGAGCGGCGTGGCCTCTTACCATAACGAAGCCGGCGCTCCGGCTTGCCGTGTGCAGGGCTATCGGAACGAAGGAGAAGCTCGGATTATGGCGATTTCGAACGCCAATGGCAACGTTAATACCACAATTACCCTGAATGTCCATGGTGCCAAGGCGATGACGATGTATCCTTCCGTCGTTGATGAGACGGCGATGAATACCAATAACCAGCTCTTCGTGAGCGCCACTTTCGCTCCGAAAAACACTGCGAATGGGGCCATCACCCTTTCACTGAACAAGGAAGGGATCGTGTCGATCAGCAATAACGGAACCAACACCGTGACTTTAACTGCGCTGAGCCAGGGATCTTGCGTGGTGACGATTACCTCTGTGAGCAATTCTTCCTTGACTTCAAAGGTCATTTTGACGGTCACGGATCCGGGGCTCATTAATGATACCAATTTCAATTCTTTTGCCGCTTTTACCCGCAAAGCGGCCGGACATTTCGCTCTTTTCCTCATGACCGCGATTATCGGAGCGATTTTCTTCAATCTCTTCTTCGCCGATCCCCATAGTGATTATTTTGCTTTGATCGTTTCTTGTTTCTGGGGTTTCTTGTTAGCGGGCTCTAGCGAAATGATTCAATTCTTGGGCGACTTATGGTGGCATTCGGGACGAACCGGAGCCTGGCTCGATGTCGGGACGGACACTTTGGGCTATATTATCGGCGCCTTGCTCAGCTGGGGTGTGATTCTTTTCATTCGCTGGATCAAAAAGAAACGGCTTTTGAAAAAAGAGCAGTCAGTTTCCGAAAAGACTCCCGTGGCGAAATAATTCTTAGCCCAAGACTTTTGCGGCCTCCTCTTGAGGCCTTTTTATTGATTAACTGGGGAAAAGGTCTATTGTTATTATGCTCCAAATAGAGCATAAGGAGAATATCTATGCCGGAAATAGCAACCTCAGAAAAAGTCTCGGTGAACGTGGTAGTGGGCGATTTAGCCAAAATCGATGTCTTGGTTGACAATGGCTTCTACGCTTCGCGGAGCGACTTTATTCAAAAAGCCATCATGAGTCAGCTTAAAGAAAACAAAGACGATCTCTATCAGATTGCCCAAGAAGAGAAAAATCGTGGTCATGAGTGGGCGATCGGAATTCTTTCTTTTTCGAAAAAGGATCTCGAGAAAATCGCCAAATCCCAAAAGAAGATTTCCATCGTGGTCTATGGAATCCTTCATTTTGATGCCGACATCACTTTGCCTTTGGCCCAGGCGAGCATCGCTTCCTTAAAAATCCATGGCAAATTCAATGCCGCTCCAGAAGTCAAAGCGTTTTATTGTCCTAAACACTAATCCGCGAAAATCTCAGGATGTTTCTTGGCGTAGTCTCGGGTGATCACAATCGCGTCTTTCTTGTCGTTAGCGATGTCTTGAAAGCCTTGATAATGAGTCTCTTTGTAGCGGCAGGCCGCCCAATAGAACCAGAGATAATTCTCATAAGCCATCCATAAAACGGTCTTTTGATAATGGCTTTCCTGATAAGCCGCCCCAAAATAGGTCTTGACCAGATAGAGGACTTTGTCCCAGTCGAAGATTTTATTCTCACTCAGAACGCTGGCGAGATCGAAGAGTTCGTTATTGAGCCCGGCGAATTCGTAATCGATCAAGACGATCTGACCCGCTTCATTGCGGAGAATATTATCGTGAACCAAGTCATTATGGCAGAGCACCAGCGGCTCTTTCGAATAAAAAGAACGCACTTTTGCGGAGATATTGCCTTCCTCTTCGGGATTTAAAGAAACCCCGCTCCGGAGTTTGTAAGAGTCGTAACGCTGAAAGGGATAAAATTCGGAAGAGCACCCTTCAATGCCGTGGAGGCGGTGGAGCACCCCACAGAGCGAGCGGATGTCTTCTTTGGTGATTTCCGGCGAGACAAAGCGGTGGTTGCCCTCGATGAAACGGTCGATCATGTTGCCGGTCGCATAATCAAAATAATATAGTTTTGGTCCGAGACGATTCGGGGCAATGAGATTGAGGATTTCGCCTTCGTTTCTTGAAGAATAAAAGGGTGAATCCGAGACTTTCTTGAGCCGGAAGACTTTATCGCCGTTGATCCGATAGGAGGCATTGGAAAAACCATCGGTTAAGTAAACAATGCTGCGCACCGGTTCGTTGGTGAGCTTTTGATAAAGCTGTTCGATTACGCCCATAAAACTCCTTTAATTCTATTATCCTTAAAAAAGAAGGCAAGATTCGAATAGGACGAAAGTGAAAAACTATAAAGTCATCTTCCCCGCAGCGGCGACTAATGCTTTAGTTTCGGGGCGAACGTTTTTTAAATGAATCGTTCGGCTCTCCTTGACGATAGCGAGCCCCATGACGCTGCCTTTACGCACGTTTTTCCGTTCCGTCACCATCACATCGCCATCTTCTAAGGACGAATTGATGAGGGCGACTTCGCAAGCGGTACGGATTTCCTCATCGCTTGGGTGAGTTTTTTTGATCATGACGTGAGAACCGGTCGTCCCCATCACGTGGAGCCAGAGATGGTCTTTGGCGGTATCCAAAAGGAAGGAAAGACAATCGTTTTGTTTCGCGCTTTTGCCAAAAAGGATTTTGGTGCCTCGAAGATCGATTTGCCATGGGATCGAATCGTGGCTAAGCCCCTTCCAATCCCCCGTCTTTTTCTTTTGAGAGGCTTTTTGCGGGGATATTTCAAGTTCCTTTGCCAGACTCTCAAGACCATTTTCATCCGAAAGGATCAGCTGCTTCAAAGCACTTTCGACGTCTTGGAGGGTTTTCTGGGTCAAAAGTTTGTTCTGCTCTCCCTGACGAATCGTTTCTTTGGCTTTCTTGGCCCGCTTATAGTAAAGCTGAGCATTATTGGAAAGGCTTCTTGAGGGATCCAAAGCGATGGTGACGCCTTCATAAATGAAAGAGCCCTGCCGGTTATTGATCTCGTTATACATCATGTAAATCGCGTCGCCCTTTTCGCCATCATTGAGATGGCTTTCGGCCGCGGCGATATCCCCGTCGATGGCAATTAATTTTTTGCTGAGAAGTTTTTGCTTCTTTTTCAGGGCTTCAAAAAGGTAGCCAAAACGGTCCTTTTTCCGGCGGTCCTGCAGCTGTTTTTCTTTGGCGAGACATTGCTGTTCATAAACGATAGGATCAAAAGCTTCGGCAGTTTCGATAAAATCCTTTTTGCCGGGCAAAAGATAGCGGAGCCCCTTCATCATCGGACGCTCATCGCTCATTTCGCCAGGGCGGTAGGCGGTGATGATGTTGTCATCGAGGTCGCAAAGAATTAAATTGGCGTGGTGGGGGATCATCTCGAAATAGAGACTCCGGCCTTCTTCTTTGAAAACGCTATTGATGACGGTCAAAGAAAATTTGACGATGCGGTCGTCATGGATTTGTTCGAGATCGACCACATAAGCATTAGCGATTTCTTTTTTGAGGACATCGAGGAACTTGCTTTCCAAAGTCGCGACTTCGCTGTCTTCATCGGCTAAATAAAAGCGGGGATCCTCATCATCCAAAGAGAGGACGAAACGCGATTGCTCGCCTGAAGCATGGAAGAATAAAGTATTTTCCGTATAGAAAAAAGGCCGGCTGATGTGGTGAGAAAGCAAGCGGGGCTTGAGATAAAGAAGATAACTTTTTAAGGCGTTCGATTTTAACGACATGGGCTAAGTATAGCATTTTGTTGCGTTTGAGTTGACCTAGTAACTGTTACTAGATATAGTTAGAGCGGGTTTAGGACCCGAAGGAGTTTGCATATGAAGATTGCGCTATCTGCGGAATCGACGATCGACCTCGACGAGGCCCATCTCAAGAAATACGATATTCATACTTTGCCTTTCCACGTGCAAAAAGGCGATGAGGAAGGCTTCGATTTCAAGTTTAAGAACGAAGACTTATTCAAATTTACTCTCGACACCGGCGTGCTTTGCCACACTTCGGCTTGCAATATCGGCGAACTCGAAGTCCATTTCAAAAAGCTCTTTGACATGGGCTACGATCACATCATTCATTTCACCATTTCCTCAGGCTTATCCAGCGGCTATAACAACGCGAGCGCCGTCGCCCAAAACGATCCGCGCATCACCGTCATCGATAGCCATGGCACAAGCGGTGGCATTTGCATTCAGGCGATTTATGCCCGCGAGCTTATTGACGCCGGCTATCCTTTGGAGCAGGTGATTGAAAAAGTCATCGCCCGTCGCCCGGCGATGCAATGCTCGTTCCAACTCGATCAGCTCGATTTCCTTTATAAAGGCGGCCGCTGCTCGAAATTGGCTCTTATCGGCGCCAATCTCTTGCGGATCAAGCCCGAAATCGTCTGTGATTCCGATGGCAAATTCGGCATCGGGCGCAAACATCGCGGTTCGAGCGAGAAGTGCACCCTGGAATACATCGATCAGATGATTGCCGGCTATCCCAATCTAGATAAAAAAATCGCTTTCCTCGATTATTCGACGATGACTCCGGAACTGGTTGAGAAATGCCGCCAGAAATGCGTTGATGCGGGCTTCCAAGAGGTCCAAGTCTACCAGGCTTGCCCCACCAATTCCTACCATGCGGGTCCTGGCGTGATCGGCATTCATTTCTACACCGATGGTCCCCACCCGGTGGAACCCTATCGTCCGTAAATCTTTACATTTGAAGAACCCTGAAATGGCGACGATGTCATCTTAGGGTTTTTTCGTATGATTTCGCTCGCTGTTTTCGACCTTTTCGCCTTTCGGCCCCGTTTTCTCTTTTAAAATAAGGGCTCCAAGTCGAGAATGTCAAAGCGATATTTGCAACTTCAAAATTTCTTTTACGTGAAGTTTTACAGCCACGGAAGGCTAGAGCGTTTATAATTTCCCTAATTTATGGCTAATCTTCGGACCGAGAAAAAACTTGTTAAAACTTCGCCCCGCGAAATCACCCTCGCGGAAATCGAGACCCTGACTCGCGATGATCCCGGTAGTTTTGCCATTTATCGCTTAACCTCATCTCAGACGGCCGAAACGCTTTTTTATTCGCCCGATCGTCCGGCTTTTTGCGGTTACACGAAAGAAGAGTATGAGACCCTTTCGCGTGAAGCGAGTAGTTTCATCGTCCCCGAAGATATCCCTTTTGTCGAGAATGCCCTCCGAAGGCTTCTTGATACGGGTGAGGACGCCATGATCAACTACCGAATCAAGCAGAAAGATTTGGGTTTTGTCTGGCTTCATACGGTCTATCGACTGATCGGCTTATTGGATGGGCGGCCTATTCTTTTTGCTTCTTTTTTAAACGATAGCGCGGAGACCCAACTTTTCACGGAACTTCTCAATAACGTGAAAACGATGATTTTCGTCATTGATTCTTCTTCGCACAAGATGCTCTATTCCAATCGAGCGGGGCAGGAATATTCCCATAAAAACGTCGATTATTCCGCGTTCAACTGCTTTGAATACATCCGTGATCAAAAAAGCCTGTGCAGCCAATGCTTCTTCGCAGGGCTCAAAGAAGGGGAATCGCGGCATCAGGAATTTTTCCACCCCGCCACGAAGATTTGGCAATCCATCAACGTCGAACGGGTTGATTGGTGCGGTCACGATGCCGTGGTGGAGACGATTGAGGATATCACCGATTACAAAGCTCAACAAAAACTGCTCCAAGCCCAAAAAAGCGAATTGGAAAATATTATCGCTTCGATTCCGGTTGGCATTTCGGTCTACCGGAAAGTCGGCAATACTATCACGCGCATTTTCCTTAACGACGACGTCAGCCGGATCAAAGGCGTCTTGCAAGAACAATTGATGAAGGATAGTTTTGCCGATATTTTCAAACGCGTTTGGCCCGAAGATAAGAAAAGGGTCATCGATGACACCGTCGCCGTTTTCACGAAGGGCCACACCCTTTGCGTTTATCGGACCCGCAACGAGAAAACCGGTCGCTATATGTGGCTCCGCCGCGAGGGGCGGTCCCGCCCGCAGGTCGATGGCTCAGTCCTCGCCTATTTCTCTTACGTGGACATCTCCGCTCAAATCGAAGGCGAAGAAGCCCTCCGAGAATCGCGCGATCGTTATAACCGCGCCGTCGAAGGCGGCCACATCGCCGTTTGGGAATACGATCTGGAACGAGATGAGTTTTATTCCCCTCAGAATTCCTTGATGCTTTTGGGCATACCGGATCGCCTCGGGCACATTCCTGATTCGCTTTATCGTTATTTTGCCCCAAACTCTTATCCCGATATCAAAGAACAAATTGACGCCTTGAAAGCGGGGCGAGTTCCGCCGACAAAAGACCTTTGGACTCAAACGGTCAATGGGGTTTCGCGCTGCTACCAAGTGACCTATACGCTGATCTTCGATAGCGATAAACGCCCGATCAAAGGCTATGGCGTTGCCCAGGATATCACCTTTCAAAAAAGCCTCGAAGAGGAATATGAGCACCTCTCGCAGGACTTCCTTTTGCTTAACCCTGATGCCTTGTGCTCTTTCCGTCTTAATCTCTCGACGGACCGCTGCTATGGCGGTCATGGTTCCTCCCAATATATCAAACGGATCTTGGCTTCCGACACGGCCGATGGTTTCTTCAAAGCCCTGATGGGTTTGATGGTCGAAGAAGACGACCTCAAAGCGGCCAAAGCCATCATGTCACGCTCGGCCTTGATCGCTTCCTTTTACGCAGGGAAAAAGAACTTATCGTTGACGTATCGCCGGAGAATGGAAAATGGTCAATACCATTGGGTTACGACCTCAATCGCCCTCATTCAAAACCCTCATACCCAAGAGATCGAGGCCTTGCTCTATTCCCTTGACTCGAATGAAGCGGTCACCAACAAGCTCATCAGCGAACGGCTGACTGAAGAAAACTATGAATTCACGGCTTTAATCGATGTCAAATCCGGAAAAATCGTCTTCCATGATTTGCCGAGCGACAGCGCCACGACGCCTCATCAAAGCGACAATTTCGATGACGATTTCGCTGAAGCGGCCGATATCTTGCTGACCGCGCCGAATGCCGCGAAGATGAAGGCGATGGTCAATCTTGCCCATATCCGGGAAGAACTTAAGAAAGCCCCAAAGTATTCTTATACCTTCACGATTGAAAAAGGCGAAGGCAAAGGAGAAGTCAAATCGCTGAGTTTCCTGTATTTGGAGCCTTCGCAAAGCGAAATCCTTTTGGCCCGGAGCGACATTTCCCTCGCGATGGAAGAGGAGAAAAAACAAGCCGCGACCTTAGCCCGAGCGCTCGAAGAAGCCGAAAAAGCCAATCAACTCAAGACCGATTTCCTTTCCAACGTCAGCCACGATATGCGGACTCCGCTCAATGGGGTGATTGGCTATACCGAGATGGCCCTCGAAAGCGAAGATCCCTCCGCGATTAAAGATTATTTGAAGAAAATCAAGAAATCGGGCGAGCTTTTGATGTCGCTCATCAACGATACCTTGGATCTTTCCAAAATCGAAAACGGCCAGACTTCTTTGCAAAAGACTCCGGCGGATCTGAGCGAACTCTTCCAAAAGATTTCGACTTCCGTTGCGCCATCGATCGCCGAGAGAAAATTGAACTTCACCTGCGTTTTGACCCCCGAAAAACCCGCCGAAGTCTCCATCGATGTCCTCAAAGTCACCGAAATCGTCAACAATTTGCTTTCCAACGCCATCAAATTCACTCCGGAAGGAGGTAGCGTGAAGCTTTTGCTTGATGCGAGCAAAGAAACCCCCAATCAGCTTTTGTGCGATATCGTCGTCGAGGATACCGGCATTGGCATGTCCCAGAGTTTCCAAAGCAAAGCCTTTGAGCCCTTTAGCCAAGAAAAGACGGAGAAAAACGCCGATGTCATGGGCTCAGGCCTCGGCTTGTCCATCGTTAATCAATTGGTCCATCTGATGGGTGGCGACATCCGCTTGAATTCAGCCTTAGGGCGGGGGACCCGTTTTGAGATTCGGGTGCCGTTTGAAAAGAGCACGGCGCCGCTTCCCCACGCTTCAACCCCTCTCGGAGACGTGACGTGCTTACGGGGCAAAAAGATTCTTCTGGTCGAGGATAACCGAATGAATGCCGAAATCGCTCGGAATATTTTGACGCGCTATGGCATGAGCGTGGCAAATGCTGGCAATGGTTTAGAAGCGGTTAAGGGCTTTAACGGCGCCTTGCCCTTTACCTACGCGGCGATCTTAATGGATATCCGGATGCCGATCATGAACGGCTTTGAAGCGGCGGAAGCGATTCGCTCTTCGACGAAAGAGGACGCGAAAAGCGTCCCCATCATCGCCATGACCGCAGACGCTTACGAAGACGATGTGAAACGCTGCCTTGACGCGGGAATGAACGCTCATATTTCGAAGCCGATCAACCGCGAGCTCCTTTTGCAGGAGTTGGTCCGCTTCCTAAAGAAGTGAAGTGCAGGATTTGCTTTTCATTTTCGAAGAATCGTATCGCAAAGTGACCTCGCTCTAATGTAACCTCTTACATTCGTAAACATCTCTGTTGCGGTTGCTTGAACACGAAAATAGCCTATAATTTAACAAAACCCCATGAAAAAAGGACTTTTGATCATCTTAAGCGGCCCCTCAGGCGTCGGCAAGGGCACCATTCGGCAAAAAGTCATGGAAAACACGACTTTGAACCTTTGGTATTCCATCTCTTTGACGACCCGCAAACAGCGTCCGGGCGAAATGAATGGCCGCGAGTATTGGTTCGTCAGCGAAAAAGAATTTCAGCGCAATCTCGAAGAAGGCAATCTGTTGGAGCACGCCGCTTTTGTCGAACATCATTATGGCACCCCGAAAGACAAGGAAGAAGAGATGCGGGCCAAGGGCTATAACGTTTTTCTCGAGATTGACGTCAAAGGCGCCAAGCAAGTGATGGAGAAGTGCCCCGATGCGGTGTCGATTTTCTTATTGCCGCCTTCTTTCCAAGAACTCGAAAATCGGATCCGGGGTCGTAGCACCGAAGAGGAAAAAGTGATTGAAGAGCGCTTAGCCAAAGCCAAGAGCGAGATTGCTTTGGCCAAGAACTATAAGTATCAAGTCGTCAATGATTCCATCGATCGCGCCTCCAAGGAAATCATCAGCATCATCGCTCATGAAATTGCCTGCGCGAAAGACTAGACTTCGTTTATAATAATTTTGTGGTGATCCTTCAGGTTTTAACCCAATACGGCAATCGGTCGCTCGACCGGACTTTTTCTTACTTGTATTTCGGCAAGAAAACGGTGGGCGAGCGTTATAGGGTCCGCATCGATTTTGCCGGTCATTTCGCCATGGGTTTCGTCATGAAAATCATCCCGAGCGAGAAAACCCCAGCCCAATTGGAGCAGGAATTAGGCTACGCCCTCAAGACGATCAAAGAAGAAGACATCATTGATGAAGAGCCTTTATTAAGCGATGAACTGATGAGCCTAGCGGAGAAGGTGGCGGATTATTATTTCGCCCCGCTCATCAGCGTTTTGCAGGCGATGCTCCCCCCGTCTTTGAGCCCGCGTCTTTCCTCGCTCCATGGTCCGAAAATCGCCTACGAAAAATGGGTGGAGATCCTTAATCCGAAAGAGGATGATCTCACCGCGAAGCAAACGGAGATGCTGCGTTTAATCGCCAAAAATAGCCCCATTTTGAAAAAAGAGGCGGGTTCTGCAACGATTTTGGAAAAACTCGTCGAAGCGAAGCGCGTCAAAATCATTTTGAAAGAGAAAGCCCGTTATGTCATCCCGCCTGAGGAAAGGGAAGAGCCCCATGAAATGTCCTTAGAGCAGCATGCGGCCTATGACGCGATTCTGGAGGCGCCTCAAAACGTCGTGCTTCTTCAAGGGGTGACTGGAAGCGGCAAGACCGAAGTCTATCTTCGCCTATCCGAAAAAGTCCTCGCCGAAGGCAAAACCGTTTTGATGTTGGTCCCGGAAATCAATCTCACGCCGGTGATGGTCGAATATTTTTCCCGTCGTTTTGCCGATAAAGTCGCGATTCTCCATAGCGAACTCACCTCCGGGCAACGCTACGACGAATACCGCCGAATCGCCCGGGGCGAAGCTCGAATCGTCGTGGGGGCTAGGAGCGCGGTTTTCGCCCCGCTTAAAAACATCGGTCTCATCGTCCTCGATGAAGAGCATGTCGATTCGTATAAACAAGATAATTTGATCGCGCCGCCTTATTATCACGCCCGTGAAGTCGCCATCCTTCGGGGCGAGCAAGAGCATTGCAAGGTCGTTTTGGGTTCCGCGACCCCCTCTTTGGAGAGCAAAGCCCGGGCGATGCGGGGCGTTTATGGCTATGCCGAAATGCAGCACCGGATCAACGAGAAAGCGTTGCCTTATACCCGAATCATCGATTTGACCGATCGCAACAATATCTCGAAAAAGAGCAACAAACTTTCTGCGCCCTTATTGGCGAAAATCCAAGAAAAGCTCGATAAACATGAGCAGGTTTTGCTTTTGATTAACCGCCGGGGCTATTGGACCAACATCATGTGCGCCAACTGCGGGCATATTTTCGTTTGTCCCTCCTGCGGGGGCAATTTGACCTATCACCAGGAAGATGAGATGCTCAAATGCCATCATTGCGGCTATGTCGAAAACTTCCCGAAAGTCTGCCCAGAATGCGGATCAAACCGCCTGATGCGGACGGGCTACGGCACTGAAAGAGTCGTCAAAGAACTCAATGACATTTTCCCCTTAGCTCGGGTTTGCCGAGTGGACTCGGACGTGGGGCAAATCAGCCGAAACGTGGAAAAGATCATCCGCGATTTCCATGATGGCGCCTACGATATTTTGGTGGGTACCCAAATGATTGCCAAGGGCCATGATTTCCCTAATGTCACTCTTTCGGCGGTCGTGATGGCCGACATCGGGCTCTCCTTGCCGACCTACCGGGCCGCGGAAAGAACCTTCGAACTCATCGCTCAAGCGGTGGGCCGGAGCGGACGTTCGAGCAAAGTGGGGGAGGCAATGATTCAAACCTTCAACCCCTCCCATTACGCGATCGTTTATGGCGCCAGACAGGATTATGAGGGGTTTTTCAAAAAAGAAATGCAAGAGCGGAAAATCGCCCATTACCCTCCGTATGTGTATTTGATCCTGATCGAGTTTTCCGCCGTCAATGAAGACAAGTGCGTTCAAGCCGCTTACGATTTCAAAGAGGAATTCCTTTCGCAAGGCCTAGAAAACTTCGAAGTGGTCGGACCTTTGCTCCCGTATTACTCCATGGCGAACGGCAAACACAAGCGCATCATGCTCCTGAAGTTCAAAAAACGCGACGAGGTTTATGCCTACTTAAAGAGCCTCTTGGGGAAATATTCTTCGATGGGTGGAGTGGATATTTCGATTAATGTAGACCCCTTGGATTATTGAGTTTATGGTATAATCAACTAACGTTGAGGTAAGAAATGATCACCATTTGCATTCTCGGGCTGGACCAGTACGTGGTCGGCCATTACTCGAAAGATCACACGGGAAATCTCGCCAATCTTTTCGAAACTTCGCCTGACGATGTCAATTTTTATGCGCCACAATCGATGGTTTTCCATGATGGTGTCGAACAGACCTCTTGGAATACGATCGTGATTGTGAAAGCTCCGCACCGCTACGAAAACCTCGAAGCGAAGATTGCGGACTATCTCATCAAAACCTTATCCGAATTCACGATCAACCTCGAAGTGGAATTCGAATATTTCGAAGAAGGCCGCCATTATGAGCATATCAATTCGTCCTATCCGCGCTTCATCGCCGAAGACAATTTGGTGAATGTGGAAACGGAAGAGGAAGAAGAGGCGGAGCATGACGATTCTGACGAAGATGACGAGGAACCCGATCCCCGCGACCGGGCCGATCTCGACATCAACGACCCCAATCAGATTTTCCTTGGCGATGCTTTTGCGGGCAAACAGGATTTGCTCGATGGCAAAGCGGGAAAGACGCTGGACAGCAAAAAGAAAGGCCAGTGAATCTGCTTAAGTAGGAGGAAATTTATGCAGGAATTTGATTTAGCGAAAACGGTGCTTGACGACATCGTCGATCACGACACCCCTTTCTCGGAGGCCCTCCGAAAAGTCTTCCAAAACGACGTCAGCTTGCGCCCAATGCGCAACTTGGTTGCCGGATTATTGGGCTGTGAGCTCCGCCATCACCTTCTTTTCTCCTATTTAGCGGAGCCGCTTGCCGATTTCGATGTCAATGAAAAACGTTATTTGGCTTTGGCTTTGGCCGATGCCTATTTCTTCAAGCGGATTCCGCTCGATCAACTCCAGACGATCCTCAAAGAGAAACTCGGACCCGACAAGATGACGAAAGCCCAGCCCTTCCTCGACAAAGCTGGCAAAACCGACGAATATATTCCGCCGGAGATCCCCAAGACCTCGAATAAATATCTTTCGTTACGCTATAACACCCCGGAATGGGTCCTCAAAATCTGGGAGCATTATGGCTATGGCACGACCTATAAGATTTTAAAGAAGAATAACCGGCAAAATACCACGAGCGTCCGGGTTCGGACCTCGCTTTGCAGCGTCGAAGAACTCCTCAATAACAACCCCGATTACGCCAAATCCCCGATTGAAGGCATCCTTTGCTATGGCGGCAAAGTGCCGTTACGGAAACTCCAGGAAGCCCATGACGAGAAGATTTTCGCTGAGCGTCCCGCCACCAAAGCGGTCCTTGACAAGTTCAAGGTCGAAGAACCTTCGGAAGCGTTCTTATTTAACGGCAATACCGATTCCTCGATTCTCAAAGAGATGATTGAGACGTATGGTTCCTCGATCGGTCTCAACCTTGGGGTCTATGACGTCAAGAATTATGTCGATGTCACCCGGATGATCAAAAACGCCAACTACAAGAACATCAACTTCTTCGACGCCGATCCTCTGGCGATGGATTCCGCAATCTCGAGACCGCAAGATCTCGTCATCTGCGCTCCGAATTCGAGCAATTTCGATTTGATCCGCGAATACCCGGATTATCTCCTCCATTTCAAAAAAGAAGGCATGGATGAGCTCTTCGAGAAGGAGAAGACCCTTTTAGAGGGCACCTCCAAGTTCGTCGCGGAACATGGCACTTTCATTTACATGATCTACACGATCAGCAAGAAGGAAGGCCATCAGACGATTGAGGATTTCTTACTGAAGCACCCCGAATTCAAGATGGTGCGCGAAGCCCAGCTCTTCCCCTATGAAGAACTCGACACCGCGCTCTATTATGCCGTGATGAAGAAAGAGACCCCTTTAGCCAAAGTCGAGCCGCCTTTAGGCGAACTCGCCCCGAAAGCGGATAAGACGCTTCCGTTATCGAGCGCGAAAAGCGAATAGAAAGAAACGTTATGACAAAAAACCTCTTCGGCTACACCTTAAAAGCCCTCGAGGAGGAGATGGTCGCGATTGGTGAAAAACCTTTTCGCGCCCGGCAACTCTACGAGTGGATCTATTTGAAAAAAGTCTATGATTTCGCCCAAATGAGCGATCTTTCAAAGACTTTTCGGGATCGTCTCAATGCCGAATACTGTTTGACGCTCCCCCAAGTTTTCAAAGAGCAAGACGCTGAAGACGGCACCGTCAAACTTCTTTTGGCGATGGAAGATGGGGCCAAGGTCGAAACGGTTTTGATGCGCTACGACTACGGCAACGTCATCTGCGTCTCGAGCGAAGTCGGTTGTTCGATGGGCTGCGCTTTTTGCGCCTCGGGTCTCCTCAAGAAAGAACGGAATCTGACTTCGGCGGAAATGACGGGCGAAGTGATCGTCATGAACCAGCTCTTGGCCAAAGAGGGCGAGAACGTCTCCCACATCGTGGTGATGGGAACGGGCGAGCCTTTTGATAACTACGATAACGTCTTGGCTTTTGTTCATATCATGAATGAGCAGCGGGGCCTAGCGATTGGCGCCCGCCATATCACCGTATCGACCTGCGGGCTCGTCGAGGGCATCAAGAAATACGCCCATGAAGGGATCCAGATCAATTTGGCGATTTCTCTTCACGCCAGCAACGATGAAACCCGGAAGAAACTCATGCCGATCGCCCAACGTTATTCGATTGCCGAACTGCTCGATGCGGTTCGGGACTATATCGAGGTGGCGGGACGGCGGGTCACTTTCGAATATATCATGCTCAAAGGCGTGAATGATTCCTTGGCCGACGCCGAAGAACTCGCCCATCTTCTTAAAGGGATTCTTTGCTATGTCAATCTGATTCCTTATAACCCCGTCAAAGAGAAACCGTTTGAGCGGAGTGAAAATTCTTCCACCCGCGCTTTCAGCGAAAAACTCAACGCTTTGGGCGTTAATTGCACGGTGCGAAAAGAATTTGGCACCGATATTGATGCCGCCTGCGGCCAGTTGCGTGTAAAATACGTGGAGAAGGCAAAGCAATGACGTATCATGGCACCTACGCTTATAAAACCGATGTCGGCCGGGTCCGGAGCCACAATGAAGACCAGGCGATGGTCGTTCTCAATAGTTCGGGCGAGGTTTTTCTGATTGTCTGCGATGGCATGGGCGGCGCCAACAAAGGCGATGTCGCCTCGAAGCTCGCCATCGATTCCCTTTCGGAAGCCTTCCGGAAAAAACGTCGTTCGCCCTTAGCCCAATTCGATAAGTGGTGGTTCACGCGTTCTTGCAAAGAAGCCAACGCTCTCATTTACGATCAAGCCGATAAGAATCCGGCCTATAAAGGCATGGGCACCACGATGGTGGCGGCCCTCATTTCGGGCGATCGTCTCATGATCGCCAACATCGGGGATTCCCGGGCTTATTTGATTGCCAAAGATAAAATTAAACAGTTGACCGAAGATCAGACCTACGTCCATTTCCTCGTTGAAACGGGCAAGATCACTTCGGAGCAGGCCTTGACCCATCCCGAGCGTCACGTCCTGATGAATGCTTTAGGCATTTATCCTTCCGTTTCTTTGACCATTAACGTTTTCCCTTACCAAGGAGAAAGCTTGCTTCTTTGCTCCGATGGGCTTTATAACCAAGTCCCGGAGAAAGATATCCTCGCGCTCGTTTCGACCGATGAAAGAGCCGACCAGAAGGTCACGAGCCTCATTTGCGTCGCCAACGCCAATGGGGGCAGCGACAACGAAGGCCTCGCCTATTGGGAGAGCATTGGCCATGATTGAAATCGGACAGAAAATCGATGAACGTTACCGCGTCACTTCGCGGATCGCCCATGGGGGTATGGCCGATGTTTATGAAGCTTACGATATTGTGAACCGTCGAAGCGTCGCCCTCAAGATCATGCGGGTCGACATGATGGATAATCCCAAGAATATCGAGCGTTTTAAGCGTGAATGCATCGCCGCGGCCTCATTAAACAATCCCAACATCGTGAAGGTCTATGGCCAAGGGACGATCGAAGGCCGGCCTTATATGGCGAACGAATACGTCGATGGCCGCACTCTCCGCGATAAACTCAATGTGGTCTCGAGCCATAACCTGCCGCCTTTAGAGGCGTGCGAGGTGATGCTTCAGCTCACTTCGGGGGTTCAATACATCCATGAGCACGGCCTCGTGCACCGGGATATCAAACCCGACAACCTTTTTTATTTGCCTGATGGCAGTGTCAAAATCGCGGATTTTGGTATCTCCTCGCAGCTTAATGAACCACAGATGGGCGACGCGGTCACCGGCACGATTTATTACACCGCCCCGGAAATTTTGATGGGCCAGCCTGCGGGTATCCCCAGCGATATCTACTCGATGGGCATCGTCTTCTTTGAGATTCTGACGGGACGGATTCCTTTTGATGGAAACACGCCTGAAGAGGTGGCGATCGCTCAGATCAAACGCCATTTCCCTGAACCCAGTTCCTTGAACCCGAGCGTGCCAAGAACCCTTGACCGCATCGTCGTTAAAGCCTGCCGCAAAGCCCCGGATGAGCGCTATTTCACCTCGCAGGAAATGCACAACGCGATCGAAGAGGCGATGAAAGACCAAGATTCGTTCAAAGAAAGGAAAGGCTTCTTCTCACGCCTGTTTGGTTTTAAGTGATGAAAGACCTCTTTTCCTTTTCTTATCCTAACGTTTCGCCTTCTTTATTGGCGGCGGATAAGTCGAACATCCCCTCCGAGATCCTTTTAGCCAAAAAGAGCGGCGCGGATTTTATCCATATCGACTGCATGGACGGGAAATTCGTTCCGAACCGGGCCTACGATGAGACTTTCGTGAAGAAATATCACGCGAAGGATCTGGTCAATGATGTTCATGTCATGATTGAAAAACCTTGGCTATTCGTTGAGAGCTATTGCGAAAATGGCGCCGACATTCTGACGTTCCATCTTGAGGCCTGCCCCAATGAGGAAAGCGTCTTGACGACGATTAAAGAAATCCGCTCGTTTGGCGTGCATCCTGGTCTTTCAATCAAACCGGCGACGCCTGTGAGCAAACTCTTGCCCTATCTTGATCTCGTGGATTTGCTTCTGGTCATGTCCGTCGAACCGGGCAAAGGAGGTCAAGCCTTTTTACCGACTTCCTTAGCCAAAATCGCCTTTTTAAAAAGAGAAGCTTTGAAGCGTCCCGCCGCGCAGCGTCCCCTCATCGAAGTCGACGGGGGAATCAACGATGTCACTGGTCCCCTTTGCGTGAAAGAAGGGGTGGATGTTTTGGTGGCAGGCTCTTATCTTTATGGCCACGATGATTTCGCGGAGCGTTTAAAGAAATTGGTTTTATGAGTTTAGCGTATTTCGCCCCTTTGGTGGCCTTAGCCGTTTTGAGTGCCTTTTTGCAGGGATTTTTGGGCGTAAAGGGTCAAAAGGAAAAAGGGAACGCCTACGATTTCCGTTCCTATTTTCCTTATGAACTCTATGGGGACTCCAGAAGCCCGCTCCTTCTTTTTGCCCGGATTTTCGAGGCGTTATCCTTATTAGGAATCATCGCCCTCCCGATTCTTTTAACCGTGAGTTACGCCAGCGATTACCAGGGCTATGGCACCTCGTTCGTGAGTTCGCTCATCATTTCTTCTTCGCTTTTCGCCTTATCTTATTTCTATCTGAGCCTCGTCCCGGTCCAGCATGAGAAGCTCCACCTCGGGGTCTATTTCCTCACCAGCGCCCTCAATACGCTCAACCTCTCCATGGAAGGCTATTTCTTGCTTTTATTGATCCGGCATGGGACGGGCAAAGAAAGCCTTTATGCCTTAGCCGCTCTTCTCTTTGCCATCGCTCTCGTCTCGATTCTTTTGCCTCTTAATCCCCGTCTCAAGCATTGGGCGGAGATGGATAAAGTAGCGGAGAAGGATGGTTCGATATCGTTTAAACGGCCGAAGTTCTTCGTCTTGGCCTGGAGCGAGTGGCTCCTTTATGCGCTGTCCTTACTCGGTTATCTTTTTGCCTTATTGGCGTTCTTCCTTGTCTCTTTATAAAGATAATAGAGGTGGAGGGGCGAAAAAAAGGACCGCATCAAGCGGTCCATTTTCTTTAAAGAATGAAAAACTACTTCGCTTCCGCGGGTTTTTCTTCAGCCTTTTTCTCAGCTTTCGGGGCTTCTTTCGAAACATCCTTGGCCTTGACGGACTTGTTGAGCGTACGATAAGCGCGAGCGCTCATGCGAACCTCGACCATCTTGCCATTGATTTCAATCTTGTATTTCTGAAGATTGACGTTCCAAACGCGGCGAGTGGCTAAGACGCTGTGCGAGCGGTTATTGCCGCTGACGGGTCCTTTTCCGGTAATCGGGCATACTCTTGACATAATTTTTCACCTCTTACGCGACAAAAATCGCGATTAAGACTATATCACGCGAGCGTAAGGTAAGCAAATACTTTTGCTCCGCCAGGACAAATCTCTTTCCCAAAGGAGCAAAGGGCTTGAAAAAATCGGGGCGAAAACGAGAATTCGTTCTACCCATCATTCCAGCGCGCCTCCTCAAAGGTGGTGGGGCTTAATTTCTTCGTCAACGTTCCTTTCGTATTTTAGCCTTTTTATGGCAAAAATACTTCGATTGTATGGCTACAATTTCCAAAATGGAAATTCGGGGAAAATAAAAGGTCAACGAAAAGCCTTATTTGGCTTTAACACCTCATTTTGAGGCGCGGTGGTGACGAGCCCCTAGGAACAAAGGAGAGGCGCTTTGGACGGGGACGATTTCTGTGCCTTGGGCTGGCTAGTAAGTCTTTTCGGTATCTTTTTGTCAAATGTTTCGTTCCGATTCCCGAGGGATGTGTTACTATTATTAACGAAGTTAACTCAATACCTTTTTGGAGGGCATTATGAGCACCAAATTAGCAGCCATGATTCTGGCGGGTGGCAAAGGCACCCGTCTTCAGGCTTTGACGAAAAAAGTCGCCAAGCCTGCCGTTTCCTATGGCGGGAAGTATCGCATTATCGATTTCCCGCTCTCCAACTGTGCCAACTCCGGCATCACCTGCGTTGGCGTCTTGACCCAGTACGAGTCAAGCGAGCTGAACACCTACGTGGGCAATGGCGAGAAGTGGGGCCTCAACGGCGTCCGCTCGCTCACCTCCGTTCTCACGCCGAAACAAACCGATGAAGGCAGTAACTGGTATCTTGGGACTGCCGATGCGATCTATCAAAACATCGATTGGCTTGATCGGGTGGAACCGGAATACGTTTTGATTCTCTCAGGCGATCACGTCTATAGCTGTTCTTATGATGCGATGCTCAAAAAGACCGTGGATGAAAACGCGGATTGCACGATCGCGGTTTATCCCGTCGCTTGGGAAGAAGCCTCACGCTTTGGCATTCTTGTCACCGATAAGCAAGACAATATCACCGACTTCCAAGAGAAGCCGAAGAAGCCGATTTCGAATTTGGCCTCGATGGGTATTTATATCTTCCCGTATAAGGTTTTGCGGGCGGAGCTCATCGCCGATGCCAAGGATCCGGCTTCCGAGCACGATTTCGGCAAGAACATCATTCCGAAGATGATGGCGGAAAAGAAGAAGATGGTGGCCTACACTTACCATGGTTATTGGAAGGATGTCGGCACTGTCGCAAGCCTTCATCAAGCAAACATGGATCTCCTATTGACCGGCGATTCTTCGACAAATTTATACACTGTACAAGGTGAAAACCGCATCTACAGCGAAGATACTCATAGCACCCCGCAATATATTGGTCCGAAAGCCAATCTCATCGATTCCTTGATCAACCAAGGCGCGGTGGTCTTAGGCGATGTCGACCATTGCGTCGTCTCCGGCGAAACCCTGATCGAAGAAGGGGCAAGCTGCAAGAACTCGGTCATCATGAACGGCGCCATCATTCGCAAAGGCGCGAAGGTTGAGGACTGCATTATCGGTCCGGATACCCTGATCGATAACGATGAGAAAGTCAATCTCGAGCACGATGGCATCGCGCTCGTCGTCAACGGAAAGGCGGCCCAATAACATGAAAGACGTCATTGCACTCCTCGATTGCCACAATTCTCCGGAACTCGGCGAACTTACCCTGTCCCGTCCCTTGGCTTCGACTTCCTTCTTAGGCCGCTATGCTTTCGCCGATTTCGCTCTCAGCAATTTCTGCAATTCCGAAATCTCGAACGTCGGCATCTTGGTCAAAGACCATCAGCGTTCCGTTCTCAAGCACATGGGCAACATGATGTCTTGGGTCGTCAACACCAAGATTGGTCATGAAACGATTTTCTATAACGAAAAAGGCCAATTGAACCCCGCTTACAATTCCGACATCAACAACATCAAAGAAAACGATTGGGTTCTCTATGATTCGAATGCCTCTTACATCGTCTTCGAAAGCGCCCATATCATCCTTGACCTCGACTTACGCCCGCTCATCGAGGAGCATAAAGCCCGCGGTGAAGCGATGACCGTCGTCTACAAAAAGATCGATGATGCCGATACCGAATTCACCCAAGGCTATCTTTATGACGTCGATGCCGACGGCTATGTGAGCGCCATTCACAAAAACGATGGCCAAAAGAAATCCGCCAACGTCTCGCTTGAGATTTGGATTGTCAACCGCACGGTCTTAGCCGACATGATCAACCGCCATCAAATGGTGGATGCCGCCTATGGCATGAGAGAAATGATCGGCTACGTGGTAAAGAACAAGATCGTCAAAGTCCACGCCGTCGAATTCAAAGGGTATGCCCGCTGCTTTGATTCCTTGGAGAATTACGTCAAATATTCCTTCGAACTTCTTGACCGCAACGTCGCCCAAGAACTCTTCAAACCCGATTGGCCGATTTACACTTTGACTCACGATACTCCTCCGGCCCTTTATGGCGAAAAGAGCGCGATCACGAATTCCTTCATTTCCAATGGTTGTCTCATTGAAGGGGAAGTGCATGATTCGATCATTTGCCGCAACGTCAAAATCGCCAAAGGCGCCAAAGTTACCCGTTCGATTATTCTTTCAAACGTTTCGATCGGCACCTTGGTGACGCTCTCGGACGTCGTGATTGATAAGTATTCGATTGTGACCGCTCGCCATACGATCGCGGGCGATCCTGCCAATGTGATCTATCTGAAACAAGGAGCTATTTTATGAAAATTGCGATGTTCGCTTCGGAAGCTAATCCGCTCGCTAAATCCGGTGGTTTGGCCGATGTGGTTTTTGCCCTCTCGAAGGAACTCGCCCGCGAAGGGCATGAGGTGTTGATTGCTCTACCCTATTACCAATCGATCAAAGCCAAGAATCTCAAGACCAAAAAGGTCGGAAGTTTCGATGTCTATATGTCCTGGCGTCACCAAGAAGCCGCGATTTACCGTTATGACATCGATGGCATCGCCTTTTACCTCATCTCCAACCAGTATTATTTCGACCGCGATAAGCTTTATGGCTACGACGATGATGGCGAGCGTTTTGCCTTCCTCGCCCTCGCGTGCCGGAGACTATTGAAGTTCATTGATTTCAAAGCGGATATCGTTCATGTCCACGATTGGCAGACGGCGATTGTTCCCTGCTTGATCCGCGAGCAGAATTGTTTCGACGATTTCTATAAGGACATGTCGTTTGTCCTCACGATTCATAACCCGGCGTTCAAAGGAATGATCGACCGCTATTTCCTCAATGATTTCTACGGGCTTTCCGATGCGCTTTATGATACGGGAAAGGTCCGCTTCGAAGGGATGGTTTCCACCCTGAAAAGCGGCATCGTCTACGCCGATAAAGTCACGACCGTTTCGCCTTCGCACCGCGAGGAACTTCTTTCTCACGACGCTTCGCAAGGTCTCGATGGCGTCTTACAGCTCCGGAGAGACGATTTCGTTGGCATTCTCAATGGCATCGATGTCGAAGAATGGAATCCGGAGACGGACAAGTTCATCAAAAAGAATTTCACCGCCGAAACTTTGAAAGAAGCCAAGCCGCAGAACCAAGCCGATCTCCTTGAGGCCTTCCATATCCATTGGTATGGCGGACCGGTCTATGGCATCGTCTCGCGTTTATCCTGGCAAAAAGGCATCGATATTCTCCTCGGCTCGGGCAAACGGGCGTTACAAAACGGCGCCTCGCTCGTGGTCTTAGGCAATGGCGAATACGAACTCGAACAAAAGATGGAATCGCTCCGCAAGGAGTTCCCCAACACGATGGGGATCTACATCGGTTATTCGAATGAATTGGCCCATAAGATCTATGCCGGCTGCGACTATTTCCTGATGCCCTCGCTCTTTGAACCGTGTGGCATCTCTCAGATGATCGCCCAGCGTTATGGCACCTTGCCGATCGTCCGTTATACCGGTGGTCTTCGCGATACCGTGAATGGCTACGATGGACAAGAAGTGAAAAACGCCAATGGCGTCGGTTTCAACGACTATAACGAAGGCGGGTTGGATTACGCTTTCGAACTTTCGCGTCGCCTTTCCGCGGTTCCGGCCAACTACTTTGCCGCCGCGAGTAACGCGATGACGTTAGACCGCTCGTGGAAAAAGAGTGCTAAGGAATACGAAAAACTCTATAATGCCTTGGTTAAGAAAGCTTAGGCTTTGTGGAGATAAGATATGAGCTACGATCATTCTGCGATTGAAAAGAAGTGGCGCGCTTATTGGGAGAAGAACAACACCTTCTATTGCGACACCTCCGATTTCAGCAAACCGAAATATTATTGTTTGGATATGTTCCCTTATCCTTCGGGCCAGGGACTTCACGTCGGCCACCCCGAGGGTTACACCGCGAGCGATATCGTCTCACGGATGAAGCGGATGCAAGGCTTTAATGTCCTTCACCCGATGGGCTGGGATGCCTTTGGCTTGCCCGCCGAGCAATTCGCGATTCAAAACAACCAACATCCGGAAGAGTTCACCCGGAAGAACATCGCCCATTTCAAGGATCAGATCCAAGCTTTGGGTTTTTCCTATGATTGGAGCAAAGAACTCGCGACGATCGATCCGGGCTATTACAAATGGACCCAATGGATCTTCATCCAACTCTATAAGCATGATTTGGCCTATGTCGCCGACATCCCGGTGAATTATTGTCCGGAGCTCGGCACCGTTTTGGCTAACGAAGAAGTCATCGATGGCAAAAGCGAGCGCGGTGGCTATCCGGTCGTGAGGATGCCAATGCGGCAGTGGATTCTCAAAATCACCGCCTATGCCGATAAACTCGAGCGCGATTTGAAACTCCTCGATTGGCCGAAGTCGACGTTGGAGATGCAAAAGAACTGGATTGGCCGAAGCAGTGGCGTCGAAGTGGATTTCGCGGTCGCTTTCTCGACCGAATCCTTCAAAGTCTTCACGACCCGGGTCGATACGCTTTTCGGTTGCACTTATTGCGTCTTGGCGCCTGAGCATCCGCTCGTGAAGAAGTTGGTGAGCGCGAAACAGAAAAAAGAAGTCGAAGCCTATTGCGCGGAAGCCGCCAAAAAGAGCGACTTGGCCCGCACCTCGAGCGATGAAAAAGAAAAGACCGGCGTTTATCTCGGCGCTGATGCCGTCAATCCGATCAATGGCAAAAAGATCCCGATCTATGTCGGCGATTACGTCCTCGGCGCCTATGGCACCGGTGCCGTTATGGCGGTGCCCGCCCACGATACGCGCGACTATGTTTTTGCGAAAAAACACAATCTTCCGATGATCCAAGTCTTGGAGGGGGATATTTCCAAAGAAGCCTTCACCGGCGATAGCAAGCATATGAACTCTGCCTTCGCCGATGGCCTCGATATCGAAGGGGCCAAAGCCGCGATCACGAAGAAACTCGTCGAAATTCACCGGGGCCAGGAAGTTGTCAATTACAAGCTCCGCGATTGGATCTTCTCCCGCCAGCGGTATTGGGGCGAGCCGATTCCGATGCTCACCACCAAAGATGGGAAAGAGATTCCGCTTCCGGAAGACCAGCTCCCGCTGGTTTTGCCTGAGCTTGATGATTACCGTCCGACCCGCGATGGCAAGCCGCCTTTATCCAAGGCCCCGCAAGATTGGCTTCATTTGACTTACGAAGGCCAAGAAGTCACCCGCGAGACCAACACGATGCCGCAATGGGCTGGTTCTTGCTGGTATTACATTCGCTATCTTGATCCGCATAACGAGAAGGCCATCGCCGATCCGAAGCTGATTGAGCACTGGCTCCCCGTCGATCTTTATATCGGTGGGCAAGAGCACGCCGTGCTCCATCTCCTTTATGCCCGGTTCTGGCACAAATTCCTTTATGACATCGGTGTCGTGAAGTGCCCTGAACCGTTCCAAAAGCTTTATCACCAAGGCATGATTTTGGGCAGCAATGGCGAGAAGATGTCCAAGAGCCGTGGCAACGTCGTCAATCCGGACGATATCGTTCGCGATTCGGGCGCCGATTCCCTCCGTCTCTTCGAAATGTTCGCTGGGCCGCTTGCCGAAGTGAAGCCGTGGTCGACCGAAGGCTTGGCCGGGGCACGCCGCTTCATCGAGCGGGCCTTCCGCCTTGTGAATGAGGAAGATTTCCAAAAGAAGATCAGCGAAAAGAATTCGGGCGAACTCGATTATTCCTATAACGTCCTAGTGAAGAAAGCGACTTCCGATTTCGAAACGCTCTCCTTCAACACGACGATCGCCCAGATGATGGTCTTCGTCAACGATTGCTATAAGTGCGACACTTTGTATAAGCCTTATCTTGAAGGCTTTACCCAAATCCTCTCGTGCATCTGCCCCTTCATCGGGGAAGAAATGTGGTCTTTATTGGGCCACAAAGAGAGCATCGCCTACGCGAAGTGGCCGCAGTGTGACGAGAGCAAGGTCGTGCTTCAAAAAGTGAAGATCGCCTGCTCGGTCAATGGCAAAGTCCGCGATGTCCTTGAAGTCGATAAGGGCTTAGAGGATGCCAAAGTCCAGGAACTGGCTTTAGCCCTTCCGAAAATCAAAGCCTACACCGATGGCCATGCCGTTAAGAAGGTCATCGTCGTCAAGGACCGCATCATCAATATCGTGGTGGCCTAAGACAAAGTTTAACCCCGAGCCGAATGGTTCGGGGTTTTCTTATGGAGAAAAGACGAGGGTTTTGGAAAAAGAAAACGGGTTTTGTAGGGATAACAAAAAGAAAAGACCCCGGGGGAAATCATTCGGCGAGGTCTTTTCACTCAAGGGGAGAAGAGAAAGGAATTAATTTAAGAGGTTACCGCAATGGCGGCAATGGAGGGCATCCGCATCATTCACTTCACCGCACTTCGGGCAGACTTTCGTGAGCGGAGCGCCACAATGGTCGCAGAACTTGGCACCTTTTTCGTTGATGGTCCCGCATTTAGGGCATTTTGGAAGCGACCCACTAACGGGCGCGGCGCCGTCCGTTTTGACCGCACCGACGACACTGGCAATGCTCTTTGAGAATTCATCACGGGTCCCATCGAGCATATAGTTGGTCGTATCTTTGGCAACCGGTGCCGTTTGCGAAGCGGTGTAGCGGCTGACCGAGCCCATATAACCGAAAAGCAAGAAAGCAAAGCCGATGACCGTGAGGAAGCCCCCGATCCCAAAGAAGATGACCCCGGTGATGCCCCCTCCAATTCCAGGGTAGCCTGAATTCATGCTAAACATATTCGAAAAGAAGAAGAGCGCGCCTAAACCGAGGGAAAATACCCCGATGCCGGAGAAGACCCAGCCGAGAATCCGCAGCGTTTTCTTGGTTTTGTTTTGTGGTTCCAAATACTTGAAACCGCTCTTGTTTCCGCCTTCGGATCCGCTCGCGCCGGCCCCAGTTAAAAGATAATCGGTCGTAACCCCAAAGATCCCGGCTAAGCGCGAGACGTTATCCAAAGTGGGTTGCGCCTCGCCGGTTTCCCATTTGCTGACGGCCTTTGCCGAAACGTCCATCTTGGTGGCTAAGTCGCTTTGGCTCAAGCCCATCCGCTTGCGCTCGCTATAGATTCGATCCCCTAAATTATTCATTGCTTTTCCTCCAAGCGAGGCTATCTTGCCCCATAAGGTTAGCACGTTCAACCCCAAGGCAGTAACAACTTGATGAACTGATGGTTCAACCCTCAGGATTCATCGAAATAAAAATGACGGATTAGAAGGAAGAAATCCGTCATTCCTATCCGCGATTTTCGCCTTAGAAATCGATTTTGATTTTGATGACGGCCTTCTCAATCGGCTCGTCATTGACTTTGATGCAAGCCTGATGGAGATCATTGGGGTAGACCAAAGCGAATTGGCCTTCGTGCAAAACGATATAGCCATCGACTTGGCCCTCGTAGTTGGTCCGATCTTTCGCGGGATCATAAGACGTGGTGGCTTTGATGCCATTCCGTCTTTTATCGACGTAGCCAAAACGTTCTTCGCCCTTCAACACCAGTTGGAAATCGAGATAGTGGTCATGCCCTTCGATTTTGGCATCCTTTTCTTCTTTGCCGACGTAAGTTTGACGGTTGAGATAGACGTTGTCGCCATCGAGTGCAAATTTGCCCACCGGTAAGGCTAAAAGGTCGTGGCTCTTAATAAACGTTAACGCGGTTTGAATGTTCTTCGACGTAAAATCCTTCGCTTTGAAATCGCTGACTTGTCCAATAATCATTTTTCTGTCCTCGAGAATATTATAGGAACAAGGAAAAAGAAAACTTTAGGTCGGGAGAACAAATCGCACAACCCTCATTGACGGGGGTTTTGCAGGGATTTTGACGTCTGGTCTTCGTAGAGGAGAAATTCTTTGGTTTTCAGGAGATGGACTCGCACTTGATCCCCATCGTGGAAATTGGGGTGGAAGTCGGCGAAAAAAGAAGCATGAAGCTCCCCTTGAATCAGGGTGCCGTTATCCTCGACGTAGGCCAGGGCTTTCGCGGAGATCTTTCCGCTTCCTTGTTCGATGTGAGTCAAAGTGGCGATGACATCTTTTCCCTCGATGGCACAGAGGGTTTTGTAACGGAGATTCCGTTCATAAAGCGCCAAATAAAGCAGATAAGCGCCCCCGATGAAGGCAATGGCGACGAAGGCGTAGAAAACCTGGATTTCCCACAAGATCGTGAGGACTAAAAAGACGACGCTGGCCACCAAAAGCGCAATCGCGGGGAGAAGATAGAGTTTGAAGGCCCGTTTGGCCCCATAAACGTCGCAAGGTTTCATACCTTTATTATAAAAGGGTTTTCAGGTTATAATAAATCCCGATGGAAAAAACAATGAAAAAACATGCGATCATCGCCATCTCTCTTTCAAGTGTCGTGCTTTTGGGGACGATACTTTCATTTCTCAAGTTCCCACTCACGAGCACCACGAAGAATAGTGCGTGGATGAGCTCTCTTCCGGATTCGACAGACTTAGCTTCCCTCTCGATTCCCGGGAGCCATGACTCCGCTGCCTTTTATTCGGTGGGGGATCTGGCCGGGAAATGCCAGGATGCTGCCCTTTCGGAGCAACTCGCCTATGGCGTTCGTTTCTTCGATGTCCGGCTGAAAAACGTTAAGGATTCGCTTTATGTTTATCATGGCTTTATTAATGAAGGAATGAGTTTTAGCGATCTTCTTTCGCCGATGTATTCCTTTTTAACTGCTAACCCGAAAGAGGCTTTGATCCTTTCGATCAAGGAAGAACAAGCCGCCAGCAAAGCCACCCAAAGCTTTGATGCGCTTTTGCAGAAAGAAATCGCTCTCCACCCGGCGGCTTGGGCAACCGAGAGGACTTTTGCTTCGACTTTGGGTGCGGTCCGGGGCAAGATGATTTTGCTTTCCCGCTACGAAAATTCCACGATTGGCGTCAACGCCTCAGCCAGCGCGGGTTGGTTAGATCCGAGCAGTGCCGACACCGCCAACACCTTCACGCTGACCTCCGCTCGGATCGAAGTGCAAGACCACTATAAATTGAATGATACGGATACCAAATGGAACGAAGCGATCGGACTTTTCGATGCGATGAAATTGTATTCCGCTCGGCCGCTCGTTTTGAACTTCTTCAGCGGATATTTGGTCAAAGGTTTCCCGCCATCCTATAGCGTGCCAACGGCGAAGGTCATTAACGCCCGAATCCTCAAAGAATTCCCGTCCGATGTCTACGGCATCAGCATTTGCGATTTCGTGACCGAAAGTTTGGTCGCGAAGATTTTGGAGGCCAACCTATGAGAAAAGCCGGACAGATCATTCTCTTGGTATCGGGAATTCTCTATATTCTTTTAGGCTTTGTTTTCTTCGTGATTGAATCGCGGCTCTTCTTTTCTTTCGATTGGCAAGTCTACGCCCATCCCGCCCTGGGGGGTCTCAGCGCGTTTTTCCGGATGTTGGTCGCCCTCCTATATATCGCGAGCGGTATCTTGGCCATCTTCCTCTTCGGAAAGAAACCTCACCCCGTTCTCACGATTTATGTCGATGTTTTCGCTCTCGCGACCTTTGTAATTGGTGGCTTAATCGCCAGTTTCATCAAAAAAATGGCGGGGGAGACGCCGTTATATCTCACCTTGCCGATTTCTCTTTCAAGCGACCTTTATTTTGTGGGTGCGGTCTTGCTCTTTATCGTTGGTCCCTCAGCCCAAAAACCGGTTCCTGAAGCCTCAAAGGAGTCGAAGTAGGTTATAATACGTTCGCCCGATACCTTATTTTGATAGGGATCGGAGCGGAGGTAGACCTAAATGCTTTTAGCGATTGACGTGGGCAATACCCTGACGGATTTTGGCGTTTTCTCGGACCGCAAATTGGTGCGGACCTTCATCACGGAGTCCGTTTCGACGAAGTCCGAAGACGAATATGAGACGATTTTAAGCTTATTCATCCAATCGAAGAAAATCGATCCGAGCGAAATCACCGGCGTGATCATCTCCTCGGTCGTCCCTTCTTTGAGCCGAGTCTTCTCGTCTTTGAGCGAGAAGATTTTTCATTGTGTGCCGGTTTTGCTCGGCCCCCATCTTAAAAGCGGGCTCCTTTTGAAAGTCGATCATCCCGCCGAAGTCGGCAGCGACCTCGTCGCCGATGCGGTTGGCGGACTTGAAGAGTATGGCAAAGGCTTATTCATTGCCGATTTAGGGACCGCCAATAAATTCCTTTTCGTGGACAAAGAGGGGGCTTTTTCCGGGCTTTCGATCGCTCCAGGCCTCGCCATTTCGATGGATGCCTTGGTCAATCGGACCGCCGCTTTGCCGGAAGTCTCGTGGCAAGTCCCACCCAAAGCCATGGGCAAGAACACCAAAGATTGCATGAATAGCGGCATCACCTATGGCACGGCTTATCAAGTTTCGGGCTTCGCCGCAAGTTTTGAAAAAGAATGCGGCTATCCCCTCAAAAAGATCCTCACCGGGGGCAACGGAGGCTATATCAAGAGTCTCTTGCCGGATTTCACTTATGATCCCTACGTTCTTTTGAAGGGTCTTGAGATCATTTACGAGAGGGTCCGGCCATGAATTACGACACTTTGGTGTTCTGGATCCTTTTGATCCTTTGGGGCGTCTTCTTTTTAGCCTTTTGGAAAAAGAGCCGACCCAGCGATTTCAAAACCAAGGACATCACGATCGACGCGATGTTCTTAGGCATCATCATCTTAATGGGCGCGGTCCCGCAGCTGGGCTACATCCAGGTGCTGCCGTGGCTTTCCTTGACGTTAATGCACTTACCGGTGTTGATCGGCGCTTATCTTTACGGTTGGAAAAAAGGCCTTTTCTTCGGCACCGCCTTTGGCGTGACGAGCTGGATTGTGGCCTTGACCCGGGCGACAGGAGTCCTGGATTTGCTTTTTATTTATCCCTGGATCAGCGTGCTTCCGCGGATGGCTTTTGGTTTATTAAGCGGTCTCCTCTTTCAACTAGTGAAGAAAACTCCTAAGATTAATAAGGCTGTTTGGCCCGTCGTTATAGCCTCCGCGCTACTAACGGCTTGCCATACGGGCCTCGTCTTCCTCGATCTCTATCTCTTCTATCCGAACCTCATCGGCAGCTATTTTGCTTCGACGAGTCCGGTGGCGAGTGGAGTTGCGATCACCTTCGTGAGCGCCATCTTCTTAGGGATGGCCGGGGAAATGACATTAGCCGCTATCGCGGTCCCCGTGACGGGGAAGGCTTTGGAAAAAGCCCAAAAGAACATCGGATAAGGAGTATCCAAAAACATGCCGAATTTCAAAAAGTTAGCGAAGACCTATGAGAAAGATGCCCTCGTGGCCTTGGAGCAATTCGTTCGCATCCCCTCGACTTACGATCCGAATTCGAAGAAAACGGGTCAGCCTTATGGCGCCAAAGTCAAAGAAGCCCTCGATTTCGTCGCCAAACTCGGAACGGATTTCGGCTTCAAAGTCGATACTTGCAACGGTTATTGCACCGAACTCTCGGTGGGCGAAGCGGGTCCTTTGATCGGTATCTATGGCCATAGCGATGTGGTTCCGGCGACCGGCAGTTGGACCAATCCGCCTTTTAGCGCCACTTTGAAAGATGGCCGTTTATGGGGCCGGGGCACTGCCGATGACAAAGGTCCGCTTATCGCGGCCTTCTATGCCTTGAAGTTATTGAAAGACAACGGGCTCATCAAAGGTTACCGCGTGAAACTCGTGAGCGGTGGCGATGAGGAACGGGGTTCCAGTTGCTTAAAGTATTATTTTGACGAGCATCATGGCGAGGAGCCTTCTTATGGTTTCACTCCCGATGCCGACTATCCTTTGATTTATGCCGAAAAGGGCATCCGGAACTATCAAGCGACCCGGATTCTCGATCTCTCCCCGATCATCGCGATGAATGGTGGAGTCGTCAGCAATGCCGTTTGCGATTCCTTGACCGTGACGTTAAAAGAAGACAAGAAGTTTGAAAGCTATCTCAAAGAAAACAAGATCGATTGCGATTTCTCGCCGATGGAGGGCCTGACGATCGTCCGCTTCAAAGGCATCGCCGCCCATGGTTCGACTCCGGAGAAGGGCAAATCGGCAGCCTTATTGGCCTTCAAAGTCTTAGGCGAATATTACAAGCTTGATGCCTTAAGCCTTTTAGCTAAGGTTCTTGCCGATCCGAGTGGCAAGAGTTTCGATGGCCTTAACCACTCCACGGAACTGGGCGATACGACCTATAACTATGGCATCGTCAATTACGAATCGAACAAGAAAACCTTCGCGATGTCGATTGATTTCCGTTATGGCGAGAACGCCGAACCGGATTTATTGATCGCCAATTTGGAAAAGGCGAGCAAACTCGCCTGCACCAAGATCGCCGAAGCCAAACCGTTGCTCTTCGACAAGAAGAGTCCCTTAGTCAGCACTTTGATGAAAGTCTATAAGAAAGAAACCTTCAAACTCTTTGATAAGCCTCTTGCCATCGGCGGTGGCACCTACGCGAAAGAAGCGAAGAACACGGTCGCCTTTGGCGCGGCGTTCAAAGATCATCCGGGCAATATGCACTCGCCGGACGAATATATTTATCTTGATGATTTCGCCAAAGATATCGCCATTTATGCCCATGCGATTTACGCCTTGGGTCAATTAGGAAAGTGAGAGCCCGTCATAAAGCCTGGGCCTTGCCCTTCCTCGAAGAGCACCCAGAAATTGTCATTTCAAATCCCAAAGAGCACGAGACTGCTTTCCTTTCTTCGCCCCTTTATTTGGAAATCGGGGCGGGCAAAGGCGACTTTGTTCTCAAGATGAGCGAAAAAGGCGGGGAGTGGATTGCCTTAGAACGGGAAACCTCTATCACCGGTCTTTTAGCCAAAAAAGTTCTTCTGAGCGAAAAGAAGAATATTTTGGTCTATCCCGCTGATTTCGATGATGCCTACGAAACCCTAAAACCCTATCATTTTTCCGGGATCTATTTGAATTTCTCCGACCCCTGGCCGAAGAAGAAACATTGGAAGCGGCGTCTCACGACCCATGAACGGCTCGCGCGGATGGCCTCATTATTAGACGATCGCGGCACTTTGGCCTTCAAGAGCGACAATGCGTCGCTTTATGAGTTTACCAAAGAGGAAGCCGCCTTGGTCGGCGATCTCGTTTTGGTCGATGATGAGCCGAATTATGCCTTTGACGAGGCCAATGATGCAATGAGCGAATACGAACGGAATTTCCGGGCTGAGAATTTGCCCATCCATCGTCTTTTGTATCGCAAGGGACAAAAAGAGTAGAATTTGAAGGGAGCAGCAATTATGTACCGTCTATTTTATAACCCGAAGATCAGTGGCGACATCCTCTTTGGACTCCTTGATCCCGAGAAGAAAACCGAACGCATCGAAAGCAAGGGAGATTTAGCTCTTCTTTACGCGGGCGCTGAACTGGTTGGTTTTAATTTATTCCACGCGAAAAAGGTTTATCCCTTCCCTGAAGAAGGCGCGATTTTCGCGCCGAAAGAAGAGTTGGTGAAAGCCCTCAATGGCGTTTTGACTGCCGCCGGCGTAACGCCTTTGGCCGTAAATGAGCCTTCGGGCTACTTCGTCGCGGAGATTTCCGCGATGGAAGAACACCCGCTGGATGAGAAAGCCCATATTCTTACCCTCGATCTTGGGAATAAGACTTTAACGACCGTCAGTTGGTATCCTGAACTGTCTCTCGACGATCAAGTCGTGATCGCGGTGGAAGGCACGATTCTCATCGATGGCAGCGTCTTCCATTCTTTCGTTAGCCGCAACATTCCCAATGAAGCCTCGCTCATGAGCGCGAAAGAGTTACGCTTGACGGGCGAAGCCGGGGCTTATAAAGTAAAAGGCCTTGTCAAAGGGTCCGACTTCTTCCGCGGAGGAAAATAAGATGGAACAAACCTTGGAAATCAAATTAAAGGAAGCGGGAAAGCTTTCGCGTCTCACCAATAAGACTTTCCGTTTTGATCCGAAGATCGCCGAAGGCTACTACAGCGCCAACTATTTTTTGAAGTCTCGTGAAATCGTCCTTAAAAACGCCCCCGGTCATATCGTCGAGGAACAATGGTTTCAACGCCGCGATAATACGATGGTGTGCGGCATCGACGAATGCATCGCTTTGATTCACACTTTCGCTCAGCATCCCGAGACCCTGAAAATCCTTGCTCTCAATGATGGCGAGATGATTTCATCAGGCGAACCGGTCCTTAAAGTCACCGGCCGCTACGAAGATTTCGGTTATCTTGAAAGCTTGATCGATGGCATTTTGGCCCGTCGTTCCTCGGTGGCGACTAACGTTCATGAAACGGTTTTGGCTTTGCGAGGCACCAATTGCTTCTCGATGGCGGACCGCCAAGACGATTACCTCACGCAAAAAGGCGATGGTTATGCGACTTATGTCGCCGGGATCAAGAAGTTCTCAACCGATGCCCAGGGGGAATGGGTTGGCGTCAAAGGAATGGGAACGATGCCCCACGCCCTGATTGAAATCTGCGGTGGGGACATTTGCAAAGCCTGCGATATTTATCATGAAACCTTTCCGGACGAGCCCGTGACCGCTCTCATTGATTACCGCAATAACGTCGTCGCGGATTCGGTGATGGTGGCGAAACATATGGGCAAAGCCCTCCGGGGCGTCCGGGTTGATACCTCCGCCGCTTTGATCGATCATTATTTCGATGGCAAGGATACCTCGGGATTCGATCCTCATGGCGTTTGCAAGGAGCTGATCTACGGGCTGAAGAAAGCTCTCTTGGACAATGGCCTAGATTGGGTCAAGATCACGGTCTCGAGCGGCTTTACGGCCAAGAAGATCGACGCTTGGACCAAAGAAGGGGTTCCGGTTGACACCTATGGGGTTGGTTCGGCTTTGGTTGTTAATAACACGGTCGGTTTCACCGGAGATCTAGTGATGTTGGACGGTCATAACGAAGCCAAAGAAGGCCGAAAAGACATTCCCTCGGCGCGGCTCCAAGTCGTTTCTTATCCGATCCGTTAATCGCATGGGTTCCTAAGCTCCTCCTTTCGAGGGGCTTTTTTAGTATCGGTAAAAAACGAGGGGTTTAGACTCTGACCGAAAGAAAGCCCTTTCAATCGATGGAATCGCGTGAAAAAAGAGTGATAACTCAAGTTGTAAAAAACTAGTAAAGACTCATGTGTTACATTGCATAAAGTTATAAAAAGTAAGCAAAAATTTATTAAAAAGGAAAAAAATAAGCAAAAGTCAAGTCTTTTGGAGGTATTTTCATTTTTCTGCAAAAACGTGAAAACGTTTTCGTTGCTTTTTCATTATTTTCATTTAGAATGAAGGCGTTCGGAGGATTTTTATTCCTATGGAAAACTTAAAAGATCGCGTCACCATATATCAGGTCGCTCAGGCGGCCGGCGTCTCACTCGCGACGGTTTCGCGGGTCATCAATAAACAAGGCAACGTCACGGAAACGACGCGGGCCAAAGTCGAAGAAACCATCAAACGCTTAGGCTACAAACCTTCGGGTCTCGCCCAAGCCTTAGCCACCAATAAGACCACCAACATCGGTGTCATTATTCCTTCCGCCAACTACGTTTATATTTCCAACATGCTTAATGGCATCTCGGAAGTGGCGAAGGAAAAAGGCTTCGTTTTAACCCTTTTCACCACGTCGCATTCGCACGAAGAAGCCCTTTCGATGATCGAAAAGGTCATCACGACTCACGTCGATGGCGCGATCATTTTCGATGATGAACTCGACGAAGAAGACGTCATGAAGATCAACTCCTACTCGGTTCCGACCATTGTCGTGAATAATAAAATCACCGGCGACCGGGTTGGCTGTGTCCTCTTCTCCTATGAAGATCTCTTAAGCGAAGTCATCAATGATTATTACGCCAAGGGCGGTCAGAAAGAGATGACCTTCCTTCACGTCCACGATGGCGGCCGTCTTTTGGCCCATTGCGAAAAGAGCTTCGTCGATGCTCATGAAAAGCTCGGCAAGACCTATCACATTGTCAATTGCGATGATTCTTATACCCGTACTTATTCCGATTTCACCGAGTATTTCGGCCATACGAAGAAAGGCTATTTCGTCGCCTACCGCGACTCGATTGCCGCCGCGATTGAAAACGCCGCGACCGACGTTGGCCTCAAAGTTCCGGAAGATATCGAAGTGTTGTCGCTCGTTGGCACCAAATACGCCAACATCGTCCGCCCGTCTTTGACTTCCATGCAAATCGATATGTCGGAAGTCGGCAAGCGTGCGATGTACATGCTGATCGATCTCATCAACCGCGATTTGGTCGAGAAGAGCTACAAGTTTGACGCCCATCTTGTCGTCCGCAATTCGACGAGCGAGAAGTAAGCTTCGTTAGTAGTAACTTTAAGGAAGGACTTTTCATCCTTCCTTTTTCTTTCTATGATAAATCTATGAAGAGTTATCCCGAGATGGCTTATGACGATTCTTTTTATCGCACTCATGAGCCTAACGATCCCTTTTGGAGCGTAGCGGAGTCCCCGCTTTTGCCGGCGACGAGCTTAAAAGGCAAGCGGATTCTTTTCTTGGGTTCTTCGGTGACGCTCGGTTTACGGAGCCACAATGAAGCGGTGGGCGATTACCTTGCCAAGCAAGACGGCATCCTCCTGGTCAAAGAAGCGATCTCTGGAACGACCTTGCGTCAAGAGAAGCCTGACGATCTCTCCTATTTGAGCCGTTTACTCCGCTCCGATGCCTATCAAAAACGCCTGCCTCTTGATGCCATCATCATTCAGCTTTCCACCAATGATGCTTGGGATCCCAAGAAACTGGGCACTCCTTTAAAGAATGAAAATCCTGAGACGACTTTTGGGGCCATCGAAGCCCTGATCCGCGCAGTGAAATCCCGTTGGGATTGTCCCTTATTCTTTTATACCAGCGCCCATTATGATTTACTGAATGGGCCAGCCTACGCTGTGATGGTTAAGGGTTTGAAGGAAATCGCAGAAAAAAGAGGAACCGGAATTATTGATCTTTTTTCGGATGCCTCTTTTAATGAACTCGGCCAAGCTCGCCACGCCTATTGGATGAGCGATGCGATCCATCCTTTCCGCGCGGGTTACCGGGCGTGGTGGACGCCGTTTATCCGGCAGTATTTGCTCCAATATCTCTGCAAATCGGACGTCTTTTCGTTTTAGTTCAACAAAAAAGAGACCACGCCGAGAACGCCTATGACAACCCGGTTTACTTCCTTCGCGTAGAATAAAAAGAGCGAATTGGTTTTCTCTAGTCTCGTCGCTTCTTTTGCTGAGGTCGATTAGGCCGGCCCTCGACCACGCCTCTACGTTGTTTTATCGCTTGCCTTTTCCATGAAGAATCAAGAAGCTGAGGTTATCCTTCAAAGGAAAACGAAAGGAGAAATTCTCCCCCTTCCTGCTCTTGATTTTGAAAAAAATTTTTTGGAAATTTTTATTCGATGACATTTTATCTTTTTGATGGGAGCGAGAAGCAAATTAGCACTCAATACTTGACAGTGCCAAATAATAGATTAAGATACAAGGCGTAACCCAATCAGGGAGGAAAAATTAAACTATGGTTAAGCCGTTACAAGATTACCTTCTCATCGAGAAAGTTCCCGCCGAGAAGAAGATTGGTTCGATCGTCTTAGCAAGCGATCCGAAGAAGACTGGCAATGTCGCGACCGTCGTCGCGATGGGTCCGGGCAAAACGATCAGCGAAGGCCCTTCCGCTGGAACTGTGGCCAAGATTAAAGATATCAAAGTTGGCGATAAGGTCATCTACCGCGAATATAGCGGAACCGATTATGAAGAAGGGGATCACAAGTATCTCCTGATCAAAGCGGAAGACGTCCTTGCTATCGTCGAAGACAAGTAATTAAGGATTAATAAGGAGAAATATCACTTATGGCAAAAGACATTAAGTTCGGTAAGACTGCCCGTGATCAAATGCTTCAGGGCGTCGATACGTTAGCCAATACCGTCAAGGTGACGTTAGGGCCCAAGGGCCGCAACGTCGCGCTTGATAAGGGCTATGGCAGCCCGGAGATCTGCGAGGATGGCGTGACTATCGCCCGTGAGATCGAACTCAAGAATAGCTTCCAGAATATGGGCGCTAAGCTGGTTTACGAAGTCGCGAATCAGACGAACGAGAAGGCTGGCGATGGCACGACCACCGCGACGGTTCTCGCTCAAGCGATGATTCACCGCGGCATCAACGCCGTTGAAAAAGGCGCCAATCCGGTTTTCGTCCGTGTCGGTGTTGAAAAGGCGGGCAAAGCCGTCGCCGAGCAACTCTTGAAGAAGAGCAAACCGGTTGTCACCAATGAGGATATCGAAGCGATTGCGACGATTTCTTCGCACGATGAAGCGATTGGCAAGTTGATCGCCCAAGCGATGGATAAAGTCGGCAAATCCGGCGTGATCACTGTCGATGAGTCGAAGACTTCGGAAGACGAACTCGTCGTCTCCCAAGGCTTGGAATATGACAAAGGCTATCTCTCGCCCTATATGGTCACTGACCGTGAGAAGATGGTCGCGGAACTCGAAGATGCGTATGTCCTCGTCACCGATATGAAGGTCAGCAACATCAACGATATCGTTCCCTTACTCCAAAGCGTGGTCGATTCGCATAAGCCGTTACTTATCATCGCCGATGATATGGATAGCGATGTGGTCTCGACTTTGATCGTCAATAAGCTCCGTGGCACCTTCAATGTGGTCGCCACCAAAGCCCCGGAATTCGGCGATGCCCAGAAGGCTGCCCTTCAGGATATCGCGATTCTCACCGGCGCGAAGTTCTATAGCAAAGACCTTGGCATGGCGTTAAAAGACGTCACGATTGATGATTTAGGCCAAGCCAAGAAGGTCACGGTCAAGAAAGATACCACGACCATCGTCGGCGGCGAAGGCTCGAAGAAAGATTTGGCCGATCGCATTGCCGAACTCGAAGCCCAATACAAGACCGCGACTTCGGAATACGACAAGAAAGGCATCTCCAAACGGATTGCCAAACTCTCCAATGGCGTTGCCGTTCTCAAGGTCGGCGCCCAGACCGAGAGCGAGATGAAAGATAAGAAACTCCGGATCGAGGACGCCCTCAATGCGACGAAGGCCGCAGTCAGCGAAGGCATTGTCGTTGGCGGCGGTGCCGCTCTCGCCGAAGTCTATGGCGAACTCAAAGATTCGCTCAAGGATAAGAACCCCGATATCCAGAAGGGCATTGATGCCGTGATGGATTCGCTCTTCGACCCGCTTAAGCAGATCGCCGATAACTCCGGTTACGATGCCGAAGAGATCGTCGAGATGCAAAAGAGCCAGAAGGATGGCTTTGGCTTCAATGCTGAGACCGGCGAATGGGTCGATATGATCAAAGAAGGCATTGTGGATCCGACGAAAGTAACCCGCAGCGCCATCTTGAACGCTTCGAGCATCTCTGCTCTCTTCGTGACCACGGAAGCCGCGGTGACGGAGATCAAAGAAGACAAGCCGGCCGCACCCGCTGCCCCAGGAATGGGCGGTGGCATGGACGACATGTATTGATCCGCGTTCAAAGCAACAAGAAGGATGGGCCATTAACCCATCCTTTTTTTCTAGGCTCTCCTGAAACTTATTGGGTTTTATTGGGAGCCTAGCAATATCTCCTGAATCCTATTGGGATGGTTCACGGGCCGACCCAATAAGTTTCAGGAGATCCTTTTTCTATTTGAGGAGCCTTTTGCAGGGGATTTTATAGAGCAACGGTGATGGCGCCGGCCGAGAGGTGGAAGGAGACAAGCTTCAAGCCTGGATAGTTTTTGCCTTCAAAAAAGAAAATTGGTTTTTGAACTAAAGTCAGAGAAGCTTGCGTCGTGATGTTGTAATAAGAAGGGGAATTTTCCGAACCATAGGAGAATGTCGCTGAAAAATCAAGATAAGCAGAGATGTTTTTCGAAGTCACCCTTTGAAAAGAAAAATAAAAGTCGCCGGTATCTTCTTCTACCAGAGGGGAATAATAATGGGAAATATTGTTGTCATTTAATGAAGCTCTCTGGGTTTGCCCAAACTCCTGGCCAATGTAAATACCGAAACGGTCGGAATGAATCAAAGCCATTTGGACCAAAATATGAGTTTTGCCATCTTCATCATTCTTAAGAGAGAAACCGCGAAGGGAAACTTCATAAGGAACAACTTTTTCGCCTTTCTTGTGGTCGGAAGGAAATGAGACGAAATAGTAGATGTCCCACGTCAAAGAACCATCGTTTCCAGGAGAAGTGAAGCAATCGTTGTAATCTTGGGCAGCATAAAGAAAGGTCTCGAGGTTTTCGGGGCTTGAATAATGTCCCAACGCCAAACCTGAAACCCCAAAAGACAAAAAGGACACCCGTGGATTGTTTTGCAAAGTTGAAAATAAAGAGGAAGCATAAGCCACGAGATCGGTTTCACTCGGCGAATAACACGTATAGACGTCCCAATGCAAAGTCGTGTTGGTCCCCGTTTCTCTTTCCGGGATCGATAAAGAGGCGAGACCATATTCTTGAAGGGTAGAATCCGAGAAAAAAGTGTTGACATAAGTGGCGTCTTCACTAGCTTTCTTTTTCTCATATTCGGCGATGGCAACCCCTCCGCAAGTGGCAAGAGCAATAACGGAAAGGGAAGTCACTGCCCAAAAAAGATGTTTGCTTCGCATTTTGGTGGTGAGGTTCTTTTCGTAGTCTTTCCGAGCTTCGTCGGAGGCAAAGAGTTCCTCTTCGCTGATGGAAAAAAGCTCGCACATCCTTTTGATGGATTGCTCGCTTGGCATGCCTTTGCCCTGTTCCCATTTGGCCACGGCGCTTCGTGAAACGAAAAGACGATCCGCCAAATCGTACTGGCTAAATCCCTTTTCTTCCCGTTTTTTCTTAAGCCGTTCGGGGAACTCCATGTGGATATTCTCACCTAAAGGGAGAAAAGATTAAAGATACTTTTGGACACCATTGAATTAATCAAATGTTTTTTAAAATTTTGAAAATAAGTAGACGAATTCAGCTGTGTCTTATTAGTGTCTTGAATGGAATTTTGGGAATGCCGAAAATCAATCGGAGGTTAATATTCATTCTTTTTCATTTGGCTGCGATTTCATTTCAGAAAAAGAACATCAGAAAAAATGTTGGTGCGGTGCCTGCAAATTTGAGCCTCATGTCCTAGGAGGGAAAACCATCCGGGTTGGGGCAAAATTGTATGCTAATTGTCTTGAGTGTGGGGGGTCTATAGATATAAATAAAAATCAAGGTTTTGTCGGGATTTGACCGTTTTTTATCTCTTTCTAACCTCATGGGATACCCTCTTTTAACAAATTAAGGTAGAATACCTTACGGACAGAGGTTATCTTATGGAAAACGTGATTGACGATCTGAACTACCGCGGACTTATCGAACAGTATTCAAATGAAGACAACGTCCGCAAACTTTTAAGCGAAAAACAAACCATTTATTGTGGCTTTGATCCCAGCGCTTCTTCGATGCACTTGGGTAACTTCGTCATGATTTCGACCTTGATGCGTCTCCAGCGTGCCGGACACCGCATCATCGCGGTTGTCGGCGGAGCGACGGGCATGATCGGCGATCCTTCAGGCAAAAGCAAGGAGCGGAATCTTCAAAACGAAGACGTCCTTAAGGCCAATACCGAAAGCATTAAGAACCAGTTAGAGCGTTTCTTGGATCTCTCCGATCCGGAAAAAGGCCTCATCGTCAATAACTATGATTGGCTTGGCTCGATGACCACCCTCGATTTCTTACGGGAATATGGTAAGTATTTCTCGATTAACTACATGCTCTCGAAAGAGATTGTTGCTTCGCGCCTTGAAGCGGGCATTTCTTTCACGGAGTTCTCTTATCAGATTCTCCAGTCGATCGATTTCCTGACCTTGTACCGCAAATACGGCTGCAAGATGCAAATCGGTGGCAATGACCAGTGGGGCAACCTCACTTCGGGATTGGAACTCATCCGCAAACTCGAAGGGGATACCGCTCCTTGCGAAGTCATGACGGCTCATTTGCTTTTAAGAAGCGATGGCAAGAAGTTTGGCAAATCCGAGCAAGGCGCCTTGTTCCTGAATCCGGATTTGACCTCGCCTTACCAGCTCTATCAATACTTTATTAACTGCACTGATGAGGATGCGGTGAAATACCTCAAGGTGTTGACCTTCCTTCCCAAGGAAGAAATCGAAGATATCGCCCGCGAACACATCGCCCACCCAGGTGAACGCATCGCCCAGAAGAAACTCGCCTATGAAGTCACAAGCGAAATCCATGGGAAAGAGGCGGCGGAAGAAGCGATTAAGATGTCCGGCGCTCTCTTTAGCGGCGATGTCGCCAGCCTTTCCGAGAAAGAGATTGTTGAACTCCTGGGCTCCCTCCAGTTCAAGCTGGATGGCGCGAAGAACTTGGTTGATCTTTTGGTTGCCGTTGGAGCGGCCCCAAGCAAGACTCAGGCCCGTACCTTCATCGAACAAAACAGCGTCTCGATCAATGGTGAGAAAGCCACCGATCCCAATAAGATCTATGGCCAAGACGATGCCAAGTTCGGCAAATACCTGATCATCCGTCGGGGCAAAAAGAATTACTATCTCGGCGTCTTCTAAACGAAATAAAGGGGTTTTGCAGGCGATATTGCCGCAAAACCCTTTTCTTTTTCACTTTAATTTGGTGAAGAGAATGATGATGACTTGAATCGGGACGGCCGCGACGAAGACGAACCAAAGATTTTGGTTCGGGGTCGCGATGTAGAAGAAGTGCAAGAAGAAAGCCATGAAAAGCGTCCATACGAACAAAGACGAACTGACATAGAATGAGATGCAGCGCTTCCAAAAGAAGCGGGTCATGATGGCCGTCACAAGGAAGGTCACAGGAATCGCCCAAATGAACGCGATCCACATTAAAGCAACGTCTTTGTTCTGGATTACGGCATTGAGATAGATCGCGGCCACGGTAAACCAAACAAAACAATCAGCCATCGCCGTGATAATGATTTGATTGTTCTTGTTTTTGTTATCGGCGGTTTGGGCAACTTTCTCTTCGCCGGTCCCCTCGGTGATCAAAGCATCAACCGTAACGCCATAAAAGTCAGCGAACTCTTTAAGGATGTCGACGGTGGGAATGGCTTTACCGAGTTCCCATTTGGAGATGCTTTTATCGCTATAACCAACGGCTTCGGCCAATTCTTGCTGAGTCAAATGCTTGTTTTTCCGTAAGGTGACGAGGTTATTCGCCACGATTTCGTTCAGTTCTGCCATGGCTCCTATTCTAGGCAATATTTCTCTCTTTTCAAGGAGAAACAGGGAAATACGATTTGGAGAGGTGGTTAAAAAACTATAGCAAAACGCTGGCGAAACAATGATTCTCCAATTTGTAGAGTGACCTCTCTTTTCCGTTTTTTAACATGAGGAGTCTATTTGACAAAACCTCTCTATTATTTACGCTGGCTCAGGAAAGCCAAAAACATGTCGGAAAACGTCGCCACGAAAAAAATCGAAAACCCGAGTGAGACTTTGAAGGCCCGGAAGCCCTCGAAGAAGAGCACGATCATCTCACTCTCTATTGTCGCCGTAAGCGCAATCGGCCTTGGCCTTGGCGCTGGTTTCTTTTTGCACAATCAATTGGCCGGCGGCGTTATTACGGATTACACCGGAATCAATACCAATACCTTGGTCGATGACGATTCCACTTTATTGAAGACTTATCAATCCGTTAAGAAATCGGGTGGCGATTACGTTAAAGCCTTTGCAGATAAACCTTATCAAGTTGCCAACATCTCATTCCAACTTTATACCGCCCATGAACACTGCTTCGCTCAAGGCAAAGGGGTCGGGAAAGCGGTGGCCCTCGGCTTTGCCGTCAATCAGCAAATTCGTTCTACCGTCATCAAGGACGGAACCAAGTACTTCGAAGAGTCCTTATCCCTCTCCAGCGCCGTGAACCTGGCCGATCGAATGTATCAAGAAGGCGATCAAGTCATTCGCCACGAAGGCAAGGTTGATTCCAAAAATGTCGAAGTCCCTGCCAATTTGGATAAAACAACAACCTACACTTTGGAAGATTACGCCAAGGCGATGGGACGAGACCTCGATAATCCTTGCATCTACATCGTTTCCTCCAAAACGACGTACACCGATAGCACCGCCAAAAGCGGGGCCGCGACCTCGTTTGCGAAAGATGGGGACGGCTATCGGCTTGAGCTGGAGCTAAACCCAACCTACTCCATCGTCAATTACGTGAAACAAATGCAGACGATCTCCTCACTATATTCTCAGCCGAGTTTCCAATACGTTCATCTCTCAATCAGCATGGATAGCGACTTGAATCTCAAGAGCCTCAGCACGCATGAGTACTACTGGGCCGCGACATCCGCGACCGTCGGTAGCTACGTTGAGGGAACACTGACAACCACCTACCAAACGGATGGGAATTACACGATTCCCGAACTGATGACGCCGATTACTTACGCCTAAATGATGTCCTGAATAAATCAATTTCAAGGAGGAAAACCTTATGGACAAGCAAAACGATTTATCGAAAATGAACAAGAAAGCCAAGCGGAAGCGGATCCGGAATTACGGATTTCTCTTCTTCGGTTTGTTTGGCGTGACGGCCACGACGTCTTATTTCTTGATTCCGAGCAAGAAAGCGGCAGTCGGCGGTGGCGAAAGCCTCCCCGATTCCTCCACTTCGACTACGGTGGACAACATGACGCCCGAACAGCATTTCACTTCAAGCTTGATGGCGATCAAAGGTTTGACCGCGCAGGTCAATTCCTTCACCGCCAGCATGCCTAACCCCCAAGATGCCGCCAATCCGGAAGTCTTATCGCTCAAGGACACCTCGGTTGCCTTAGTGATGAATGGTTGGCCTGATATCTCCTTCGATGTGGATACCACCCTTGTTTATAATGGTGTCAGCAAAGATATCAATATCTCCTTAGCCGATAGCAATCTTTATCTCTCCGCTTTGGGCATCAAATACAAGACCACCAGCGAGAATATGGATAAGCTTTTCGATAAGATCTACACCTTAGCCGCTGCGGCGGGTATCGATTCTATCGATTTGTCGAGCGCTATTGATACGTCGAAAGCCACTTCGCTTTTGGATAATCTCACTTCGAGCGGGGATACCACGACGGGTTTCGTTTATACGCTGCCTTTGGATGAGGCGAAGACCCAAATTATCACGTTAAAGAGCGATGGGGAGTACAATCTCACCGGTGTTTCCGCTACGAATTTAACCCTCAGCGGAATCACAATGTCCTTCGATGTGACGACGAATATGAATGCCGCTTTGAATACGGCAAACTTCATTCCGAGTGATTCGGCTTCTTATCTCGATATTTATAACTCCTGGGATATGATTCAGCAGGTCGCCGATTTGGTTATGAAGCCAAGCTTCGGCGTTGCAATCGATATCGATATGACCAAGACTGTCACCGAAAATTCGGTGGCGAAGACCTATCAGGTTGCTGATATCGCCGGCACCGCCAATTTGGATGTCACTAATATGAATTTCGCCGGTGGCCTTGATATCAAAGCCCCGAACGAAGAGACCCTTTTGAGTGATTATGCCGCTTTAACGAGCGATAAGATCACCGAACAATCCGTGGCGGCGAACTATGTGCAAACCGGCACCGCCGATAAAAAAGACGGCGTGGTTTATGCGGCTTATAACGATGCTTTCAAGGTCAAGATGACGACTTCCGTCATGGATGCTCTCATCGCCAAGATCAAAGCGGATTTCCCGACACAGGATGTCGCTAGCACCAACACTTTGTTCTCGTTCATTACCGAGTCGACGGTAATGAAGGCTTTGGCGAAAGGCAAATACGAAGCGGTCGTCAATATGCTGGATAGCATCACGACGGCGAATAACCAAATCATCGTTAACGTTTCCTTAAAGGATTTAGGATTAGGCGATGCGGCCAAAGTCGTGGTGACGCTCGATGGCAATAGCACGGCGGCGAGTTTAGCCAAAATCGCGATCTCGGGCGTTGAACTCAGCGATTACGATATGGCGGCGACCTTCTCTTTATCCTCTTATACCAAGCCGACTTTGGTCGAAACCGATTATCAAACCTTAGACAAACTTCCGAATATTTACGACCAAGTCTACGCCATCGCGCAAGACACCAAGGTCGGTGCCACTCTCACGGGTTCCGTGATGGGTTACGACAGCACGACTAAAAAAGCGACGACGAGCGGCGTGACTTTCGATGGTTCGACGGAATTCGATGCCAACCAGGATCTAACGAAAGACGCGAGCGGCAAGAGCGGCACTGGTTCGTTGGCCCTCAAGCAGATGAAGAATGGCGCGCTTTATCAAGAGCACGACATCGGCATCGATGTTCGTGGCACGGATAAGATGCTCTTCCGCTATACCTCGAGCGCATCCTCGAAACAGGACTACCTCAATGGCAAGTTCACGATTGATACCCTTAATGACATCATTGGCTTAGTGAAGAAACTGATGGCTTCGACCGATAAGCGTTACACCAAATTCTTCGATGCCCTCAAAGAGACCACGGCCACGACAGTTGTGGGCGAAATCATGGCGAAAGACTACGAGACGCTTCTCCGCAACAAGATTCTCACCAAACTTGATGTTTATGCGGACGAAATCAATCTCGTTATCGACAAGAAACTCTTAGGCTCGACCACGGATATTGCCGTGAGCATCGCTCTCGACAGCGCTTCGAAAGTCTCCTCATTCACCATCACGGACTTCGCGATTTCGGGTCAGATGATTAACGCGACGATTGCCTTAGCCGCTTATGATGCGGGCAAACTCGCGACGTTGCCGGATAACGTGACCTATATGGATTTCTCGCAGATCGAAGTCTTGATGCAGTTCGGCATCACGACCAGCGAGCTCAATTACTTCCATATCACCGCGACCGCGGGGGTTAATATCGGCTCGCTCATCGCTGTTAACCCGACCTTGGACTTCTACATCTCGGTCGATGGCGAAACCGTCAAAGTGGTGGGCTATATCCACAAGATTCCGCTCATTTGGGAAGTAAATGGCAGCCACCTCTTAGCTGTGGGGGGTACCCGTGAAGTGACCTTCTATTATCAGACCGGTTATTGTTATATCTCGGGTTCGGATAATTACCCTGGCACATTACTTGATGAAACCGACCACGTCAAAGTCAAAGATACCTACTTCGCCAAGAATATTCTCCATTATCTCTGCAATAACATCCTCGAGCTCTCGCCGAGCATCCAATCGCAGATCGACACTTCCTCGAGTTCGACCTCGAGCGATCCGATCAAATTCGAAGACGTTCTCAAGAGCTTCACTTACGATAACGCGAGCGGCACGACCCCGACTTGGGATTTGACCCTCGATGCGGGCGTCTTAGCGAATGATTCGAAGCTGAAAGATCTCGTTCTCAAGATCAAAGGCACCGATTCCAATGCCAGCGATGGCGTCTTGGATGGCTACCTGACTCACCTCGATGTGACCTTCAATATGACCGCGATTGTTAATATTACGATCACCTTGAGCGCCGACCTCGTGAATGTAGGAACGGACTACAGCAGTTACTTCACCGCCAACTGGACGCCGTATATCACCGCTCACGCAAGTGATACGGTCGAAGGCGCATAAGACGTTACCCTCGTTCCTAAAGCCTTGGTTTCTACCAAGGCTTTTTGATTTCGGGTGAAAAAGACTATCTTGGAAAGAAAAACGGGGTGGAGTATTTTTAAGAAAAGGAATCAAAACCTATGAAAAAATCATTTGCGCTCTTCTTGCTTCCGCTTTTGACTTTGACGAGTTGCATTTCAACTTCGCCGACGACCCTCACCAAGGACAACGCTTCAACGTATTTGGCGTTAACTTCCGACCATGTCCTCGATTCGGCTCCAGTGAAAGCCGATGATGGCACCTATAGCGGGGTTTTTGCGCTTGACTCCACCAAATATGGTTTGAATTCCGATGTTAAGGGGGAAGTGACTTTCACCTTGACTCCGGAATTTGAAAATGAAAGCCCCACGACGTCCTACCCGATGTTTAAAACGGGCGATGCCATCGCTTCGATCAAGGGTACTTTCGTCTATAAATCCATTCTCCAATGCACCGTGAGTTTTACTGGAGTCAGTATCACTTTGCCCGATCATTACCAGAAGGTTTCTTCGACTTCTTCGGTCAGCGCATTGGTTTTCACCGCTGCCTCGGGCACGGTTCAAAACGGCTGATCGTTAGCTTTAACGAAATAACTCCTGAGGCGCGACCTTAGGAGTTTTTCTTTTACCGGCGAATCAATTCGATGAAATAGTGGTCTTTTTCATCTTCGATTCGCCCTTTTTTGAAGCTCTTCCAAAACGGGAACGCTTCTTTCTTCGCCGATTTTAAGGGAGTCGAAAGGTCTTTGGAAACGTGCTCATGGTGGGCGTTAATCGTTTCTTTGGATGAATCATGGAGGATATAAAGCCGACCGCCTTTCTTCAATAAGGAGGCAGCCTTTTGAGCAAAGGCGTCTTTGTCGAGGAAATGGGGGTAGGCATCAAAAACAAGGATGACATCATAAGGGATTTCGCTGCTATGTTCATAAAAATCCCTGCAGAAGTAGGTTAGATTGGGATTTTGATGGGCTTTCTTTGCCAGGGAAATCATCTCGGGAGAAACATCAACGCCATCAATCTTCACGCCATAGGAGAGAAGCTTGTCTTCAAGAATTCCATCACCGCAGGCTAAATCGAGTAAGCGTTCCCCTTGACGAAGTCTGCAGGCATCTAACAAGGATTGAACTTTGGCATCATTGAGTTGGCGATCAGCTTCCCAATGGGGGGCTAAGGAGTCGAAGAAATCAGCTTGACTACGCCGGGTTGCTTCTTCGATTTTCGCGGGGTTAAGGTAACGTTCGTTTTCACTAAAGAGATGGCTTTTGATCAAAGCTACCATGATGGCGGGTACGGCGAAAAGCTGGATCAGAATGCCAGGCCACGGGGTGACGAAATACGTCGTGCCCCAAATCAAAAAACTATAGCCTTTGCTTTGCCCTGCGTAAATCGCCCAAGTCGTGATTCCCCCAGCCACTCGGCCCAAGAGCATACTGAGGAACAAAGTGATATAGATGTCCAAATAAAGGTTCTTCGTCTTGATGAGGCGGAAGAGAAGTCCGCTTGCGAGACCATAAAGGAAGAGCTCGATCATCATGCCCGGAAGCGAACCAACGCCAGGCATTCCGGTGATTAAGAAAGAGAATAAGGGGACTAATAAACCTAATAAACCCCCGTAAAATGGCCCGAGGATAAAACCAGCTAGAAGAACAGGGAGATGCATCGGCGCAAAAATCGGCCCGGCCGCTCCCCAAAGGTGGAAGGCCAACGGAAGTAAAATGCCGAGGGCGAGCAAAACGGCGGCTTCCGACATCTTCTTGACTTCGCTTTTCATAAAATAATCATTCCCTTTTGCCAAATAAAAACGATAATGGAAAGGACGTCAAGAAACAACCCTCCCCGGGGGAGAAATCACTGAGAATATGAAAACCGTATCTGTCCATCAAAAAATCGTGGTCCCAAAGCCTGTGCCCGAACCCCTTCATTCAGCGAAAATGAAGCGAGGGATCTTGACGCGGGAAGCGAAGGCCCTTGGTCATCTTCAAAGCGTCGTCCGTTTAAGCGAAGAAGGGAAAGACGCCTCTCAGATCATGGTTCAGCTAAAAGCGGTGGAAAACGAATTGGCCGCGGTTCGTCGCGAAATTATGAAAGACCAGGTTTCCTATCATCTTCTGGCGGCGAAAAGAGAAAATGATACCGCGAGCATCGATGCTCTCAACGAGTTATTGAAAAGTTGGATGAAATAGCAATTAGACAATGTCCAATAAAAATTTAAAAGAAAAGATTATATGGTATTTATCAAGAAAAAGAAAAAGGAAATAATTGTGGGGCTTTTTTCGGTTTTTCTTCCTCTTTTTCTTTTGAGCGCTTGCGGAGACTCCGTTTCGCCTTATACGCTTAAGCTAGAAACGGGCGCCAGTGCCAGTTATCAATTTGCCGAGGACTTCCGGGAGAACTCCTTCGGGATCTATGACGGAACAAAGAGGCTTGCTTATGTCACCACAAGCATGTTAGAGAACTTTCACACCAATGTCTTAACCTTCGGAGTTGATCTTCCGTTGAAGGTCCTTTATGAAGGAAGGCAATTAAAGAGCGTCTATCAGGTCTCTTCTTCCTACGCTTTGGATAAAGACCATTACACGGTGAAGATTTCCTATGAACAATTAGAGGTCACTGGAATTGGAAATCCCAGCAAAACCGACACGGAATTTCAAATTCCTTCCTATAGCGAGACGCTGCCCGCCCCTTTGAATAGCTGGCCGATCACCGCTTGGAGTGCCTCGTTTGGCGGGATGAGTTCCTTAAAGAAAGTGACGCTTTCGCCCGTCTTAAAGAGTTTTAATCCCACACCTTTATCTTCGACGATTGCTTTATTTCCTTATTCCACTATTGATTCAAAAACCAGTTCTAAGATTGACTATCAAGGCGATTTTCTCTATCTCTCATCGGCTTTAGCTGGCATCCGCCCCACCCTTCAAGGAACCTTGACTCTTCCTGATGCGGTCGATCATTTTTGGGGCAACGCTTTTGCCGCGCCTTTGCCGTCGGTGACTGCGGTGGAACTCAACGAAAAATATACCGATATGGACTTTACCTCGCTTTCGAAAAATCTCCCCGCTAACCAGGCTTTTATCCTTGATACTGCGAGCCATGGTTATTTTGTCCAAAATGGCTTTCTCTATTATAACGATGGCACCGATATCTCCTGTCGAGGTATTCCTGAGGGCAAAGCCCAAAGCGGAACCTCGCTTACCCTCCCTTCGGGTTTGACTCGCTTTCATTTGAGCAACCTCGATGGTTTCGTCGCCCCGGGGAGCGCCCACGTGATTTTTCCCAACACTTTGACTTCTTTTAGCGCCCCAGCGGCCATCGATAACACGACTTTGACGAGCTTGGAATTCACTTCGTCATCTCTTGTGCGAACCAATGCTTTGTCGATTAAAAATCTTCCTTCTACGCTTGCAAGCATCAAGGTTCCGTCGTCGCTTTTGTCGACTTACCAATCGGATAGTGTTTGGGGCAAAGTCGCCTCATTGTTGGTTGCATAAAAAAACGCCCGATTTCTCGGGCGTTCCTTGATTTTCGAAATTACAACAGACGGTTGTAGTATTCGATGATCTGAGCTTCGTTGATATCCTTCGGAAGTTCGTTGCGCTCCGGCAAACGATTGAACGTTCCGCTAAACTTAGCGGCATCAACCGTAACGTAGGCCGGGGTAAGCGGCTTGCCATCGAGGGATTCCTTGACGACCTTAAGCGGGCTCTTCTCTTTGAGGGCGATGACATCGCCAACTTTGCAGAGATAGCTCGGAATGTCGACCTTCTTGCCATTCACGGTGATGTGACCGTGGTTGACGAGTTGACGAGCAGCCGCACGAGTGCGGGCAAAGCCCATCCGGTAGACGAGGTTATCAAGCCGGCTCTCCAAAATGCGGAAGAAGGCGAGACCAGTGACGGTCTTATCTTTCTTGGCGATCATGAAGAGACGACGGAACTGACGCTCATTGACACCATAGAGTTCCCGGAGCTTTTGTTTCTCGAGGAGCTGGGCGCCGTATTCGGAAGACTTCCGCTTACGATCTTGACCATGTTGGCCCGGACCATAGGCTCTCTTTTTGAGTTCGTCGCCAGTCTCCAAAACGGAGAAAGTCAAATGGCGCGATTGCTTCCATTTCGAGTCAGTATACCTTGACATATCTTTATTCTCCTTTCCTTGCGTGGACAAAGTTAGGGGCAATTCCCGCTTCCCGGGTGTCTTCCGAATTTCAGCTCCGTAGCTTGGGAGCTTACTTTGTTTTAAGGGAGGACGTCAGACGGAAGCGTAAGGGCCTGCTGCCTTATTTACGCGGTTAATACTATAGAGATTTAGCAAGGCGGAGTCAAGGGAAAACGTTCGAAAAACCTTCGTTAAAGACCTCTCTCGATTTCCAAAAGTAATATCCCCAGCAAAACCCCCTTATTTTTTGGGGCCAAAGCCAAGGAAAAAGATTTCCTGTTTCTTCTCACACGCGAGTGGGCGCGAGTGCTATATTATTAGGGCACGGAAATTTAACATGATTTACACCACCATCCCAGTTCCTTATATCATCATGATCGCCATTGGCGCGGTCGTCCTTTTGATCGCATTATTGATCCTTTATAAGACGGTTTTCGCCCATGCAAGGCTTAAACGGCAAGCCCGCGATTTGTGCGGTAAGTTCGAGCGGGAACACGCTCTTTTGTTCGGCCAAGACAGTCAATACATCAAACGCTTAGAGACTATTTCCTCGATGAACCTGGTTTATGTTCAACAGTTCCTCGATTGGAATAAGCGTTTCAAAGATGTCCGCGACGTTTCGGATGCTTCGGCTCAGGCCGCGGTTAATACCCTAAAAGATCTCGTCGGTGAACGGAAATACAAGGAACTCAAAGAGATTTTGCCCACCGCTCGCAAAACGATTGACGAATACGAAACGCAAGTTGACGCTCTCAGTGAAAATCTCAAAAATAAATTCCGCGATGAAGAAGACTGCCGGACGTTAGCTCTTGAGAAAAAAGAGAAATATCGCAAAGTTAAGCAGGACTATTACGCGCACCAAAGCGATTTGACACTCGTCGTGAACACCTTCGATTTACTTTTCCATAAGCTCGATGGCAACTTCGAAGAAACTGACCAGGATATCGAGAACGCTCGCTACTTGGACGCCAAAGGCGTCTTGACCGATAAGGTGGGACCGGTGGTGGATCAAGTCGGCAAGATCTTGCAGTTCTTGCCCAATATCTGTTTGCTGATTTCCAGCGTGATACCCGATAAACTAACCTCGCTTTCGAGCCATTATGACGAAATGATCCAGGCTGGCTATCCGCTCCATCATATTTTGCTTCGCAACGATATGGATGCGATGAGCCAAGAGCTTAAACACCTTTCGGAGCGGGTGCAAAATCTCGATTTGGCTGGTGTACAAAAAGAACTCGACGATATGCAAAAACGCATCGATGCTTATTTGGCGGCCTTCGACAAAGAGAAAGAAGCCAGAGTCATCTTCGAAAAAGAAAAAGACGGCATCTATAGCGAAGAAACGAGTTTGGAAAACAATTTCATCAATCTTTGCCACGCTTTGCCGAAGATTCGGACGATTTATCTCCTTGGCGCCGATGAGCAAACCGAAGTTGATGCCATTCAAAATACCATCAACAAAGCTGGGGCGAGCAAGCGTTCCCTCGACACTTATGTCCATAGCGCAACAAAGCAGCCCTATTCGATTCTCGTCGACAAAATGCACACGCTCCGCGATCAAGCGGCGGATGCCTCAAAGTCGATTGCTCAATTCCAGGCCTATCTTCAGAGTTTAAAAAATGACAGCGAAGCAGCCAATAGCGCTCTCAAAGTCTATTCCGCTCGCTTGCGTCAAACGGAAAAAGCGGTTCGGGAAATCAACCTCGATGCCATCACGAATACTTATGTTCCCCGGATTCAAGAGCTGTACGGGACGATCGATACGCTCAATGGTGATCTTTCCGCCCTTCCGATCGATGTGAAAAAAGTCGATGCGGATTTGGGCAGTCTTAAGAACAAAGGCGATGTGTTGATCGATGAAGTCGCCAAAGCCGTCAAAGACATGAATGATGCTGAGGCGGCGATGGTCTATGCTAACCGCTTCCGAGCAGTTTCGGGCGAAATCGATACGGCTTTAGTTCAAGCCGAATCCCTCTTCTATGCCGGAAACTTCCGCCAATCCTACGAATTAGCCAATAACGCCGTGAAGAATTTGAAAGAAGCCTAATCATGATTTATTTTGACAACGCCGCGACGACCTCGACGCTCAAAGGCGCCGAAGAGATTTTTATCCGGGAGAACCGGGAAGATTTTGCTAATCCTAGCAGCGCTCACGCCTTTGGCCGAGGCGCTTCGAAAAAACTCGAGGAAGCCCGAGAAAGCATATTGGAAGACCTCCATTTGGATAAAACCCATACCTTGGTTTTCACGAGCGGCGCGACCGAGAGCAATAATCTGGCTTTAAAAGGCTTGGCTTTTCATTACCAAAAACGGGGTAAACGCATCATTACTTCTTCGGTGGAGCACCCTTCAGTTCTCAATGCTTTAAAAGAATTGGTTCCTTTTGGCTTTGATGTCGTAATCCTCCCGGTGACATCAGAAGGAAAAGTGGATCCGGAAACCTTGAAAAAGGCGATGAATAATGAGACGATTCTCGTCTCGATCATGGCCGTCAATAACGAGGTGGGCGCCATCAATGACGTCTCTGCTTTAGCTCGGATTGTTCATGGTTTCCCTAAAGCGTATTTCCATGTCGATGCGACTCAGGCGATGACCAAGATACCTTTTGATTATGCCTCTTGCGATTTACTCTCTTTTTCCGGCCACAAGTTCGGAGCGTTCAAAGGCTCGGGCGCTTTGATTTACAAAAAGAGCATCGTCTTTGAAGCGGTCAACGCCGGTGGCGAACAAGAGCAAGGCTTCCGAGCCGGCACGGTCAATATGCCGGGGAACGTGGCGATGGCTTATGCCCTCCACGAAGGCTTGAAAAACCTGAAGGAACATGAGCAATCCGTGAGGGTTTTGCATGATTATCTCCAGCAAAACCTAGCTCAAATGGATGGCGTTGAAATCAATTCGCCAGCCGATGGCGCTCCTTATGTCCTTAATTTTTCGGTGACGAAAAAGAAAGCTTCGGTCGTCGTTGAAGCCCTTTCCGAAAATGAGATTTATGTTTCAACCGTCTCCGCATGTTCGTCTGAAGAACCTGTTTCTTATGTTCTTTTGGCCATGGGAAAAAGCGATGGCGCTGCTCACAATTCGATCCGCCTTTCTTTCTCGAGCGACAACACTCTCGAAGAAGGAAAACGTTTCTTAGAAGTGTTCTCAACCATTATGATGGGGGTACAAGATCGATGAATCCAGATATGTTGATGATCCATTATGGCGAGCTTTCGACCAAGGGTGATAACCGAAAACTCTTCGTCAATCAATTGGCTCGAAATATCCGTCATGCCCTTAAAGCGTTTCCGTCTTTGAACGTCGAAGCATCCCGTGATCACGCTTACGTCGAGCTTCACGAAGAAGATCCCGAAAAAGTAATCGCCCGGCTTCAGGATGTTTCGGGCATTCATTCGATTTCAATCGTTTTCAAATCGTCGAAAGACCTTGATAGTCTTAAAAAATATGCGGTGGAACTTCTTTCGAAAGAACAAGGGGAAAGCTTCAAAGTGAACGTCAAACGGGCAGATAAGTCCTTCCCGATGTCATCCTATGATTTGGCTTGTGCTTTGGGGGATTATTGCCTCGACCATACCGCGTTTAAAGTCGATGTCCATCATCCGGATGTTAATCTCGATGTTGATGTTCGTGAGGAAGCGGCCTATCTTTCTTGCCATGATTATCTCGGTGCCGGTGGCTATCCTTTGGGGATGAATGGCAAATGTCTGACTTTGCTTTCAGGTGGCATCGATTCGCCTGTCGCCGCCTATCTTTTGCTCCGTCGTGGGATTCGGATCGAATGTATTCATTTCGCCGCGCCGCCTTATACTTCCGATGCGGTAATTGATAAGCTCAAGGATATTCTGAAGATCCTTAACACCTATCAAGAGGACATCAAACTCAACGTGGTTCCTTTTACAGAATTGCAGTTAGCCATTTACAAAAACGTTGACGAACCTTATTGCATCACGATTATGCGCCGGATGATGTTCCGCATCGCCGAGGGTTTAGCGAAAAAAGAACACTGTTTAGCGATTGCAACTGGCGAATCGGTTGGCCAAGTAGCCTCTCAGACTTTACCTTCGATGATTGCGATCAATGATGTTACCAACTTCCCGGTTCTCCGCCCGATGTGCACGATGGATAAATTGGATTCGATTGCGCTAGCGGAGAAGATTGGCACCTACGAAATCTCGATCCGCCCCTATGAAGATTGCTGCACGATCTTCAAGCCGAAAGCGCCGAAGACCAAACCGCAGATCCACGATTGTGAATTCTTTGAGAGCAAATTCGATTGGAAGCCAATGGTGGAGAAATGCATTGCCGAAGTGAAGAGCTATCTCTTAGTCGATGGCGTTGAAAAGCAATTCGCCGAGGATTCGAAGCCGGTTTTAGAAAAATAAATGGGGTTTTGCAGGGGATTTCCGAAAGGCGATCCCTTTTTTAGTATCAATAAGGATATAAAAAAGTACCGCCGGAGCGGTACTTTCGTTTGTTGAAGAAATTTACTTCTTCGCCGCGGCTTTTTCGACAGCCTTCTTGGCGGTGTCGCAAAGCCCTTTGAAGGCTTCGGGATCGCTGATGGCCATTTCGGAAAGCATCTTGCGGTTGATCTTCACGCCACTCTTGTTGAGTCCATCGATCAAACGGCTGTAGCTGATGTCATTGACCTTAGCGGCAGCGGAGATACGACGAATCCAAAGTTTGCGGAAATCACTCTTTGCAGTGCGACGCGAAACATAAGCGTAGTGATAGCTGTGGAGCAATTGCTCTTTGGCGGTCTTGAAAAGGATGTGTTTGCTACCAAAGTAGCCTTCAGCAGCCTTTAAAACCTTCTTGCGACGGGTGTGGGCAACGGTCCCACCTTTAACTCTTGCCATGTTGTGATGCTCCTTTACTTAGCCTTATAGTCGATCATCTGCGTGATGCCCGGCATATTGGCCTTACTGACATAACCAGCCTTCGCCAAATGTTTCTTCTGTTTGTGCGTCTTATTGGGGGCGAAGTGTCCCATGTAGGCGTGCTTGCGCTTAATCTTTCCAGTTCCAGTGATCTTGATGCGCTTAGCCAAGGTCCGGCTCGACTTCATTTTAGGCATGTTGGAATCCTCCTATTTTTTCTTCGGTGCCAGGATCGCTTGATACCATTTTTCTTCCCAGTAAGGGGCTTTATCAATGATAGAAACGTCCGCAAGGAGAGCGACAAATTTATTCATCACATCTTCTCCGACTTCTTTGTGCGAGAGTTGGCGACCACGGAAGATCACCGCGACTTGTACTTTATCTCCATCTTCCAAGAATTCACGGGCTTTCCGTGCTTTAGTCTCAACATCGTGCTCGCCAATGACGGGACTCAGTTGGATTTGTTTTAGCTCGCTAACGTGTTGGTTTTTACGGGCTAAACGTTCCTGCTTTTGCTGCTCAAAACGGAATTTTCCGTAATTGAGGATTTTGCAAACCGGCGGAACAGCATTCGGGGCGACGCAATAGAGGTCAAGATTTTGTCTCGCGGCCATATCATTGGCGGCGCGGCTCGACATGACGCCCAATTGTTCACCATTCGGTCCAATGACGCGCACTTCCGGATAGTGGATGTGTTCGTTGATCGGATCATAACGTTTCTCGGGGCGACGGCGATCATTCGGATTGAAGTAAGCGATGGGATTTGTCCTCCTTTAAGCGATAAAAATAGCGCGACAATTCGCGCCATTACCTGAAGATACTTAGTTTTATTCTAGGTAGCTTAGGCCCATTCCCATCGGGAGTCGGGCGAGTTCTGGTGCGAACTGCTTTCTACGTTTATCGACATGACTATTATCCACGCGCGAAAGGGGGTGTCAAGGATTTCAGCATTTTTTCTCAAAAAAGCTTGGTTTTTCGCCTTTTTTAAAAGCGTGGGAGATGAAGAACAAGGCAAAGAAAGCTATGATTAGAACATTCAAGTTATGGAATTTAAAGAACTGAAAGAAGCTGACATCGAGACGATCCGACCGTTTTTGGCTTATGCAAAAAACCGTTTTTGCGATTATACCGTTGGCAATATTTTCATGTGGCGAAAGCAATTTGTAACCGCCTATGCCATTGTTGAAAATACATTAATCGTAAAGCAAGAATATTCTGCGCATAAATATGCTTTTCTTTTTCCAGTAGGTGAGCATGTTGAAGCCGCTCTTGAAGCTATCGATGAGGACTGTCTTGCCCGTCATGAGTTGCCGGCGTTTTTCGCTTGTGGCGAGGCGGAGCATGCTTATTTGATGAAACACTATTGCCATTTCCATTGCCTTAGCGATCGGGGTTGGAGCGATTATCTTTATTTGTTATCCGATCTCCGGGATCTTCCTGGGAAGAAATTTGATTCAAAACGTCATAACGCCCATCGCTTTTGGAAGGATAATCCTGCGGCCGAGTTTCATCTTCTGGAAGCAAAAGATCTTCCGCTATTCGAAGCGTTTGAGGCTGCTTATCTTGCGGATAACGCGGGTCGAGACATCTCACAAGAGGAATTCACTTTGGCGCGGGAAATGCTGGCGAAATTTGAAATTATCCCTGCAAAAGTCGGTTACTTTACCCTCGATGGAAAAGTGATTGGTTTTAGTTTAGGCGAGGTGAGAGGCGATACTCTTTATCTCCATGTCGAAAAAGCGCTAAGGGCTTATAACGGAATCTACCAAGCTCTTGAAAGTCGTTTCTTAAGCGAGTTCCCGGCCGAAGTGATCTACGTGAATCGGGAAGAGGACGATAACAACCTCGGTTTAAGGGAAGCCAAACTCCAACTCCACCCCACGGAAATCTTGGACAAGTGCTTCTTTGAAGTTCTCTCGCCGATCGACCTCGTGAAGAACTTGCCTGCCCTCAAAGGAACGCTCGTTTATTTGGCGCCTTTAAAAGAAGAGGAAAAAGAGGATTGGGCTCAGCTGAATCTTGATAAAGAGCTCAATCGTTACTGGGGCTATGATTATCGTTACGATTTACCTGATGGCGTTAAAGCGGATGCCGCCTATTTCGCCGCGGATCTTGCTAAAGATTTCGCCGATAAGAACGGCGTGTCGTTCTTCATCCATGATCAAGAGAACCGTTTTTTGGGCGAAGCAACTTTATGGAACTTCACCAATGATGGCGGGGCCGAAGTCGGTATTCGCTTGAAGAAAGAGTCTCAAAAGCATGGCTACGCTCAAGAAGCGGTTACCCTTTTGATGTCTTATGCCCAAAATGTTTTGGGGCTTCATTATCTGAATTATGAATCGTTCTTGGAAAACGCTCCCTCAATCGCTTTGGCCAAAAAGCTGGGCTTCGCGGACGTCTACCAAGACCGGCTAAAACGTCATTTTCGTAAGCCCCTTTGACCCTAACCTTTTCTGAGGGGTTACTCGTCTCAAAAAAGAAAACAAGGGGGTTTGCCGGTTCTCTTCTTCGATCTTCGTTTTGATTCGTTTAGTCTTCATCGAATGAAAAACACATTCTTGAAGACTTTTCTTTTTTCGCAATGGTTTGAGAAAAGGTGTGAGTGATTTGCTTTTTTCGTTAAAAAAGGCTATTAATTAATAAGAAGAAAAAGGAATGGCTTTAGGAGATCAAGAGAACATGCCTTTGCGCTATGCGGTTTATGACACCTCAATCGGTGATGTCACGCTCATTGCCAATGATAAGGCTTTGACCGGCATGATTATCGGCGCGGTCGATCCTCAAGGGGCAATTAACGAAGAAAATGCGGTTCTTTATGACGCGATCATCGAGCTCAACCAATTCTTCTTCCGTCAACGAAAGACTTTTGATCTGAAACTTCAACCCGAAGGCACGGATTTTGAAAAGAAAGTCTGGGCTTTCGTTCAAACGATTCCTTATGGCAAAACCATGACTTATGAAGAAGTCGCGGAAGGCATCGGTGAGCCAAATGGCGAACGCTCGGTCGGAGCCGCTCTCAATCACAATCCAATTCCAGTTTTCATTCCTTGCCACCGCGTGATTGGCAAAAATGGTTCTTTGACTGGCTATATCGGTGGGCTTGAACTCAAGAAGTGGATCCTAACGATGGAAAAGCAGTACGCTAACAAAGAATTCCATCCTGGGAACTACGAAGATCCGAATTAAGGCATTCTAAGATAAGAATTAAGCGAGGTATCCCCTCGCTTTTTAAATCCCAAAAAACTCAAAAATAAAATCCCGGTCAGGAACCCGGGATTTTATGTTTAGTCTATTCCTAGAGGCTGGAATATTGTTGGGGAAGAAAGGAGGTAACTATCTCCGAGGAGATAAGTTGTGGTAGCGGAGGATAATTCTTAGGATTATCGACGCTATCCTGCGGGACAAGCCCGCATTCTAAATATCGCTTACGCGATCGTGGCGGTCAGATAGAAACCAAAGAAGGCGGCGGCAAAGGTGAGAATAATGAAGATGTTCATCAAAATTTTGGTTTTCATCATGAGGGTTACTTCCTTTCGACAGGGATACTTTACCTGTTAAAAAAGAGGCTTACAATAGTTAGCACTCACTAGATTCTTTACAATTAAAATTTGAAAAAATATCCGATGATTCCTTAGGCTTTCTTAAACTCTAAATTAATGAATTTTATAGTAAGTACTTTCAAAATATTATAGTGACCACTATCGTGAATTAAAAAGCAGTCACTCCAAGAATTACCAAGTGATTACTATCCTATGAGGAAGTGGAAGAAGTGGAGCCAAATGGGTTTCCGCCATTTTTGAGTCAAGGGCATTTTTAAAAGCAACAACAATGTTTGAAACGTAAGTTTTTAAAAGGGCAGAAAAAAGCAAAAACTTGAAAAAAGCGATCGAGGGATAGGGAGATTCAAATTGTAAAATTATGAGTTGTCCTTTAATTATTTTATTAGCGAGTGCTAACTTATTAGACGAATAATGAAAATTAGTTAGCGCTTACTTGCTTATTTTTATTTCTTTTTTCACTTTTTATCGACTTCATCGCTCTTTCTCCGCAAAAGAAAAAAGCCATCCTCCTTGCGAAGAATGGCTTTCTTGAGATCTAGCGTCAAATCAATAACGGGCTTTGGTGTCAATCGATTTCCGGATGAGTTTCACAAAGTCTTCGAGCGAAACGGTGACTTGTTTTTCATCGCCGAATACCCGATACGTGACGGTGCGATTTTCTTTTTCCTTATCACCAACAACGAGGGTGAAGGGGATCTTCTGAACTTGGCTGTTCCGTAAGCGGTAGCCGAGTTTTTCGTTCGAATTATCGAGGTTGCAGCGAACATCATTCTTGAGCAGGAGCGCTTGGACTTCCTTGGCGTAATCCTCGTGGACATCGCTATTGACGGGCAAGACGTTGCACTGGACTGGAGCTAACCAAGTCGGGAAAGCGCCGCCATAGTTTTCGGTGATGATGCCGATGAAACGTTCGACCGAGCCAAAGACGACGCGGTGGAGCATGACCGGTTCTTTCTTCTCGCCTTTTTCATCGATGTAGAAGCAGCCGAAGCGGTGAGGCAGGTTAACATCCAACTGAATCGTGCCACATTGCCAAGTCCGGCCCATCGAATCCTTGAGTTTGAAGTCGAGCTTCGGGCCGTAGAAAGCGCCATCACCCGGGTTGATTTCGTAAGTATGGCCGGAATCTTTGCAGGCCTGAGCCAGCGCGGCTTCGGACTTATCCCAGAATTCAACCGTGCCGATATAGTCTTTCTCCGGACGGGTCGAAAGAACGATGTGATAGGAAAGGCCAAAGACGTTATAGACCTCATCGAAGAGGGCCATGATCGCTTTGACTTCGCTCTCGATTTGATCGGGGCGAATCATGATGTGGGCATCGTCTTGGGTGAAAGCGCGGACCCGGAAGAGTCCGTTCAAAGCGCCCGAGGCTTCATGCCGATGAACGTGGCCGAGTTCGGCGTAGCGTAACGGCAGATCTTTATAGGAGTGAATATCATTCTTGTAGACGAGAATCGCACCAGGGCAGTTCATTGGCTTAATCGCGAAATCTTTGCCATCGATCTTGGTGGTGTACATGTTCTCTTTGTAGTGCTCCCAGTGTCCTGAGGTCTCCCAGAGTTCACGGGAAAGGATCGTCGGGGTTTCGACTTCGAGATAGCCGTGTTCCCGATGAATCTTATGCCAATAATCGAGCAGAGAATTCTTGAGGATCATGCCATTCGGTAAGAAGAAGGGGAAACCCGGGCCATAGTCAGAAATGAAGAAGAGGCCGAGGTCTTTGCCAAGTTTGCGGTGGTCGTTGGCTTTGCGCTTTTCAAGGTTATCAAGGTGGGCTTTGAGAGCTTCCTCGCTCCACCAAGAGGTGCCATAGATACGGGTCAATTGCTTATTCGCGGAATCGCCACGCCAATAGGCGCCGGCGACCGAGAGCAGTTTGAAGTGCTTGATATAACCAGTCGACGGAACGTGAGGCCCGCGGCAGAAATCGGTGAAATCGCCTTGCTCATAGATCGAAATAAGTTCGTTTTCGTGCTCTTTGATGAGCTCTTGTTTATAGGGATTGTTGGCGAAGATCTTCTTCGCTTCCTCGGCGCTCACTTCCTTGCGGACAAAGGGGATGTTCTCTTTGGCGAGTTTCTTCATTTCCTCTTCGATCTTCGCAAAGTCGGCTTCGGTGATGACTTGATCGCCGAAATCGACGTCGTAGTAATAGCCTTCATCAATCGCCGGGCCAAAGCCGAACTTCGCGTTCGGGTAGAGGTGGATAATCGCCTGAGCCATCAAATGCGAGGTCGAGTGATTGAGAAGCTCAAACGCTTCCGGGGCGTCTTCACTCACGAAGGCGATCTCCTCGCCCTCTTTTAAGACGTCTCTCATGTCCTTGATTTCGCCATTGACCTTAACGGCCACATCTTTGTTCTTGTTGGCGGCATCAAGAAGTTTCGCCGCATCGAATCCATTCGCACCGTCTTTGATTTCGACGCTTTTGCCTAAATAAACGACTTTCATAATTCGGAACCTTTCTGGGCGTAAAAATAAAACGCCCTTATTTCGTAAGGACGCTTCCGCGCGGTACCACCTTAGTTCAGGATAACCCTGCTCTTTCCTGCCTTAACGCGGCTGGGCGACGCTTAACTCTTCGCTAAGGGCTCGGGAGTGGTACTCCATAGGCTTATAGGCCTTTGAGCATGTCTCCTTCAACGCTGCCTCTATTCTAGGTGGCTTTCTTCGCGAGTCAAGAAAAACACGCTTAGGTTTTCTAAATCCCTAAGCGTGTTCGACTCTTTGGAAAGAAAAGCCTTATTTGAGGTCTCGTTTGCCGAAGGAGAAAGCCCCGAGGTAGCCCATGCCCCCAATGATGATGAGCGAAGAGGCTGCGGTCTTAAGGCCTAAATAGAGCTGGCGCCCTTCAAAGAGGGTGGGGGTCCAGCCATAGGAACCCTTCACGTAGTTCACGTAATAGTCGCTCATGAACGCGTTATATTGGCCTAATTGGTAAGACATCAGCCATTCTTGAACCTGGAAATAGGAGTTGCCATTGAATTCGCCGAGCACGTAGAGGACCGCGGCGAAGAGGCTGGCGGCTTCAATCGTCGCGTAAAGTAAGCCAAACGCACCCCAGGAATTCGGGATGATGAAGGCCCAAGCGCAGGCGAGGACGGCTAAAGAGATATAGATCAATAATTCCATGAAGAAGGACATGCAGAAGACACCCGCGGGATCGGGCATGTAGTTGACGCCATCAATCGTGACGTTAAATTGTCCGGTGAGGAAAGCGGGAATCCGGAAAGCACTCCCTAAAGCCCAAATCGTCGCTTCCCAAGTCAAGACAAGGCCTAACGCCACCAATAAGCCGCAGAGTTGGGCGGTCAGATAGATTTGGAAGCGGCCATGCCCGGCTAAGATCTGGTTCCGGAACGTCCGGTTCCGCCAATCCTTGCCAACGAAGAAACAAATGACCATGAGGCCGACGAATCCGAGGGGGACATAGGTCGAGGCCCCGCTCATGACAGCCCCTTGGGTCGAAGTCATGAAACTGCCATAAAGGCTGGTAATCGAAAGCGCGGGGACCGAGTAGCACCATAAAGCCACCTGCGATAAGGAAAAGACAGGGGTATAAACTCCGGAGTTTTGTTTGGTGGATTGGGCGTTGGTTTCGGCCATGATGAGGACAAGGATCACCGCGATTAAGGCCACGATGCCATAGACGATATAGACCATCTTGGTGTGGTAGAGGCGGTAAAGATACATCTTCATCAGGTCCCACATCGTGGTGGGATGCATCTTGCCCCGCGAGAGCTCACCGCTAAAGGCGGCTTTCTCGGCGTGTTTTTCCAAGGCTGTTTTCTTTTCTTCTTGTTCCATTAGATGTTCCCTCCTTTCGCGTCAAAGACCCGGTCGGCGGCAGAGGTGACCAGGTTCATGAAATAATCTTCGAGCGAATTCTCTTCTTCTTTCATGCCAATGAGGTGGATTTTCGCCTCGGAAAGAAGATTGAGGACATCGGCGCTATTGATGACGTCATGGACGTTGAGGGAATCTTTGATGAATTCGACGTCGTAGTTCTTGGTTTTCAAAAGCTGATAGGCGGCGCTATTGTCGCTCGTCTGAATGATGAGGACTTTGCCGACCTTGGCTTCGAGCTCATTGGCGGTGATTTGCTGGACGATGACCCCGCGGTCGATGAAGACATAGGAGGAGGCGAACTTCGAGAGTTCACTCAAAATGTGCGAGGAAATCATCATCGTCACGCCTTTTTCCTTATTAAGACGTAAGAGAAGTTCCCGGATTTGCCTAATGCCTTCCGGATCGAGGCCGTTGGTCGGTTCATCGAGCACCATGAGTTGAGGCTCGCCGACCATCGACATCGCGATGCCCACCCGTTGGCGCATGCCTAAGGAGTAATCCTTGACCTTGCGTTTATCGTGATAGGCGTCATCAAGCCCAACGAACTCGAGTTTGTCGCGGATGTAGCCATCCATCGGGTTCTCGACTCCCATCAGGATGCAGCGCGTCATCAAGTTCTCGGTCGCGGTCATGTTGTTATAGAGGGCTGGCTGTTCGACCATCGCCGCGACTTTGGCGAGGTTTTTGGTCACGCCCTTAGGATCGCTGGCTCCGAAAAGCGAAAAAGTCCCGCTGGTGGGATGAGCCACGCCCGTCAAGACGCGGATCAAGGTGGTTTTGCCCGCCCCGTTTTTCCCGACTAAGCCAATCAAATCGCCCCGATGAATATCGAAAGAGACGTCATTGAGGGCCAAACAGCCCTTATAACGTTTGGAAAGGTGTTTCGCTTCGACGATCACTTCGGCGGGGTTGCTGCGGATACCCGGCGAAATGATGAATTCATTTTGAATTGCTTCATCCATAAAGATGTTCCCCTTTGTTCTTGGCTCATTATAAGGGGAGGGGGGAACAAAAGAAAGACAACTTGAAGTTGTGCGCGATTTTTGCACCGAAAAAGGCCCCTTTCGGAGCCTTTTCGAATCGAGCAAGAGACAGAAAGCCTTACATCGCTTTCTTATTCTTCTTGTGTTTCTTGCCTTCAACCGGAGCCTGAGCCGCCGGAGCAGTGGTGCCCTGAACGTTGGTAACCGGAGTATCCTGATTATCCATAATTTTTCTCCTTTCGCGATGATTAATAATACGTTTTTTAAAAGTGTCAAGTTTGCGGGGGTATTTGGAGTTAAGAAAACGAAATAGTTAAGTATCATCGGCATTCGTGGAATAAATGTAAATTGCACTTTTTCGCTTAATTATCTCCGCAAAACCCCGTTATTTTGATTTTTCGGGGCATTTTCGTGGCTTTTTTGACGTCAAAAAAAGACGGATTTTGAATTCCGTCTTTTGACTATTGAACTAATGTCTCACTTGCTTCTTTGAAAGCCGAGCACCGCGGCACCGACGAGACCCGCCTCTTGCCCACACCCACAAAGTTCGAGATGGCAATGGGGGGCGGCCCGCTTGAGATCCTCGAAGAAGATCGGGGCGCTCTTCATGACCCCGCCCGTGAGGGTAAACACCTCCGGGGTGAAGGCGTCATAGATCATCTCGAGCCAATCGGCGACGAGTTTGATCCAATCCTTATAGACGGAGAGGGCGAGAGGATTCTTGTTCTTCACCAGTTCAAAGAACTCTCTGGCGCTTTCGATCTCCAGGCCATTCATATCGGCTAAGCGGCGTAAGCCCACGCCCGAAGCCATGTGTTCGAACTCATGGACTTCGCCATGGTAGGCGGTCATCGTATGGCCCGCCTCGTAAGAGGAGTTGCGGAGTTCGCCCCCAATCGTGAGAGCGCCACCGACGCCAGTCGAAATCGTGACGAAATATAGCGATTTGGCCTTTTTGAAGGGACCGACGTTCGCTTCGGCTAAGGCTGCGACTTCGGCATCATTAATGACGTAAGCGGGAAGTTTGAATTCTTTTGAAAGATAAGAGGCCAAAGGCACATTGTCGATGTGGATGTTGGGCAGGGCATAGATAAAGCCATCATAGCGGACCCGGCCTGGCACGCCCATCGCCAAAGCGCTCACGCCTTCGAAAGAAGGGATCGCTTCGAGAATGGTTTTTTTGACGTTGGCGAGGAAAAGCTCAGTATTGCCGACCACCGTCGGCTCGATCTTGACGGATTCGATTTCGTATTTTTCGTTAATGAGGGCGACCCGGGTGTTGGTGCCGCCGATATCGAGAGCAATGATCTTTTTCATTTAGTCGAGATCCTTAATTTGATTGACGTTCACGATGCGCATGAAGTTGGTCTTGCCCGCGCCAGTGGGGGTGCCACCGGCAATAATGATCGGCGAGCCCGGGGCAATCCCTAAATCCCGTGCGATCTTGAGGGCTAAGACTTCCATCTCCTCGATGAAGTCCGGCATCGAAGTCTTAATGAGAACCGAATAGACACCCCAAAGCCACGCGCCCGCTAAGCAGGTCTTCCGGTTATTGGTAACCGAAATGATCGGGCAGCAAGGCCGGGCTTTCGAGATGCGTTTGGTCGAATTGCCGGTCTGGGTGAAGTTCACGATGAGCTTGGCCCCGATCAAAAGAGCGGTATTGGCGATGGAGTTGGCGATCGCGTCGTTGATCGTATGTTCGGAGGTGTCGAAGGCTTGGCGCGCTAAGCTCTCATAGGGGAGTTCGCGTTCCATCGCCGCGGAAATCGCGGCTTGCATCTTGACGGATTCGACGGGGTAAAGTCCCGAAGCGGATTCGCCCGAAAGCATGACGCAATCGCTGCTTTCATCGATGGCGGTGGCGACGTCGCTCACTTCGGCGCGGGTCGGTCTTGGATGCGAAGTCATCGAATCGAGCATCTGGGTCGCGGTGATGACCGGTTTGCCATATTGCCGGCAAAGTCGGATGATCTTCCGTTGAACCAGCGGTACTTCCTCAGGTGGGATCTCATCGCCCAAATCGCCACGGGCGACCATGATGCCATCCGCAGTCTTGACGATCTCTTCGATCTTTTCCACGCCTTCAGGGTTTTCGATTTTCGCGAAGATGGGGATCACCTTGCCATATTTGGCGAGGACCGAGCGGATCGCGAGGATATCTTCGGGCCGACGGCAGAAGGAAGCGAAAATCGCATCCATGTCGTGCTCGGCGCCGAACTGGAGATCTTTTTCGTCTTGTTCGGAAATATAGGGCATCGAAAGACGAGACATCGGCACGTTCATGCCTTTCTGGTCTTTGATGTAGTGGTCATTTTGAGCTTGGACGACGATTTCTTGGGCTTTTTCATCCTTTTCGATGACCTTCATCTCCAAATTGCCATCGTCGATCAGGATGATATCGCCGACTTTGACATCGTCATAAAGCCCAGTGTAGGTGCAGTAGAACTTCTCACTGGTGCCTTTCATCGGGGTCTTGGTGATGCGCATGACCTGGCCTTTTTTGACCGGGACCTGCCCATTTTCCATATAACCGGTGCGGATTTCCGGTCCTTTCGTATCCAAAGCGACCGGGATATAAATCCCGTACTTTTTCTCGAAGGAGCGCGCAATCTCGATTTTCGCGAGTTGCTCTTCATGGGTGCCATGCGAGAAGTTGACCCGCATGACGTTCATGCCCGCTTGATAAAGCTTATAGATCATCTCGGCTGTATCGGAAGCCGGGCCGATCGTGCAGACAATCTTCGTCTTTTTCGTGGTGATGAGTTCCATAGCCTTTTCCTCTTTATTTCAGTAAATCGATGAGGCGAAGCATGCTCACGTGCTTGTCGCGCGGGAGGGCTAACGCTTCGTAGATGTCGTAGTCGACGATCTTATTGTTGACCATGCCAATGCAGATGCCACCTTTGCCTTCAACGAGGCAGTCGACGGCATACGCGCCCATTCTCGCGGCCATGATGCGGTCAAACGCCGAGGGGGCGCCACCGCGCTGGACGTGGCCGAGGACATCGGCGCGCGTATCAAAGCCGGTCTCGTCTTGGACCCGCTTTGCAAAAGCATTGATGTCAGGATAGAGCTTTTCGGAAACGATGACGATCGCGCGCTTATCGCTATCGCTATCGTGCATCGCCTTGAGGGTCTTCATGATTTCTTCTTCCGGAATCGGATGGTCGGGGGTCAGAATCATTTCGACGCCTTCGGCTAGGCCACTGAATAAAGCCAAATCGCCGCAATGGTTGCCCATGACTTCGATGATGGAGCAGCGAGAGTGCGATTCGGTGGTGTCGCGGATTTTATCGACGCATTCGACGATCGTGTTCAAGCAGGTATCGAAACCGATCGTGTAATCGGTCGAGGCGATATCGTTATCGATCGTGCCGGGTAAGCCAACGCAGTTAATGCCCATTTCCGTGAGCTTTTTGGCGCCCATGTAAGAGCCATCGCCGCCGATGACAACCACGGCTTCGATCCCGAATTTCTTGAGTTCTTCGACGGCTTTGACGCGGGTCGCTTCCTCTTTGAATTCCGGTAAACGCGCAGTCCGTAAAACGGTGCCGCCGCGGTTGATGATATCCGAGACGGATTTGCGGTTCAGTTTAACGATGTTGCCTTCGACCATTCCACGGTAACCATCGTAAATGCCATAAACTTCAAGACCATAAGAAAGACCAGTCCGGACCACGGCCCGGATGGCGCAGTTCATGCCTGGCGAATCGCCGCCAGAGGTCAAGATACCAATTCTTTGAATCATGTGTATTTCCCTCTAATTCGCCTTACATTATAAGCCACTCTTTTATTCTTTAGGAAGAATAAGAACACACAAGGGATGGAATTTTCTCTTCTTTTGCGCTTTTGCGTTCGCATTGTTTTCTTTTTCTCCTCCCTTTTTGCCCTTGTCGGAAGGGAAAAATCGTGTATTGTGGAAGGGATGAAAACATTTGAGATCGAAGGCAAAACTTATACGGCCACGAAACTGCTCGGGCATGGCAAGGGCGGCTATTCGTATTTGGTGAAAAGACGTGGCCATTACTACGTTGTTAAGGCTATTCACCATGAGGAAGTCTCTTACTATAAATTCGGCAATAAGATCCAAGCGGAGAATGATTCATATGAGTATTTGAAGCAGTGTCATATCCGGATCCCGAAATGCTATGCGATCGATTTCGAGCAGGAGTTGGTCCTGAAGCAATATATCCGGGGTCGCAACATCGCCGATATGATCAAAAAGAAAGAAGATGTTTCCCGTTACATTCCCCAGGTGGAAGCGATGGCCAAGAAAGCCAACGCCCATTCCATCAACATCGACTACTACCCACCCAACTTCATTCTGCGGAAGGGGCTACTTTACTACGTGGACTACGAAATCGAGAAACTCGACCAGCGTTATACCTTTGCCGTCTGGGGCAAAAACTATTGGACGGGCAAGAAAGGTCTCGACAAGTAACTTGTGGAGAATTCCCTTTAGGGAAGTGGATAACTCGTAAAAAGAACCGCCCCTTCGCTTCTTTTGAAATGAAAGCATTGTGGATAACTCGTTAAAAGGCTAGGAAACATCGAAGAATTTATAGAATAAAGGAGCGAAGGATGCTAGACTAAAACCCGTTATGAAAGAATTCTCACCCAGCGATGTCTTCGAAGTGCGGCCTCAGAGCCTTTTTTCGTCACGGGATCGCGATTATCTTTTGGACTTTTATGCCCCTCTTGTCGGCATTAAAGCCCTCGCCTTTTATTTTGCTTTAACCCAAGAAAGCGCCGGCGAAGCCGTCTCGTTTGAGTCGTTCCTCAAAAAGAATCAAGGCTCGCTTGGAGAGCTTCTTTCGTCTTTAAATGCGCTTGAAGCGGTGGGGCTCGTGGCCTCTTACGTCAAACAAGGAGAGAAATTCGCTTATTTCGTTTTCGCTCTCTATGCCCCGAAAACCCCGAAAGAGTTTTTTGATAACGTTTTGTTCATCGGAACTTTACGGAAATATTTAGACAATGACAAAATTGAAGCCCTGAGCCGGAAATACGCCTTATTGCCCTTACCGAATGATTTCGCGAACGTCTCGGAGGGTTTCCGCGATTATTTCTCGCCCGACTTCGACGATCCCGTTTTCCAAGAGGAAACCCCGAAGACCGGCGGCCGCAAAACCGGCGCGATTCAAACCGGCTTCGACAAGAATGCGTTCTTGCGCGCCCTCTCCGAACAAGATCCCCGCTTTAACCTCGATTCCTTTAGCGAAGAGGAGCTCGTCAAAATCGCGAGGTTATCCGCACTTTATTCCTATAGCGAAGAGACCATGGCCTCTTTCGTTTATCCCCATTATGTCTTCGCCAAAGAAAAAGGGAGTCGCGTCGATTTCCCTTACGTCGAGAAAGATGCCAAAGACTCGCTTCGCTTCTCTTATCTTCATAAGACGCCCGCCAAAAAAAGCGAGGTTCATGATGATGGGGCCTTGGCCCGGACGATCCGAGCGATGGATACCCTCTCGCCAGTGGAGTTTTTAAGCAAACTTCAAAAGGGCAATAAACCCGCCTCGAGCGATTTGGCTCTTTTGGAAGAATTGACCGTTGAGATGGGGCTATCCGCACCGCTTTGTAATGCCTTGGTCTTCTACGTCATTACGACCAAAGATGGCCAACTGCCGAATAAATACGCCGAGAAGATCGCCGCGAGTCTCATGCGGAAAGGGATTGAAACCTCTTTAGACGCGATGAACTATTTCTCGATGGGGAAGAAGACGTATACCAAGCCCGCTTCGGTCGAGAACCCCGCGCCAGTCGTGGTGGAAGAAACGAAACCTTCAGCGACTTTGACCGATCAAGAGAAAGCGATCACCGATGCCCAGTTTGATGAACTGATGGGCGAGCTTTATAATCCTACTAAAGGAGCGAAATAAGCATGGACACCATTAAAGAACAACTCTCGACTTATCATGTCGCCCCCGCGAAGAATAAGGCGTTAGAAGAAATTGAAGCGGATCCGGCGTTACTAAAGGAACTTCATACGTTAGGGCTCACGGATGAGACGATTAAGGCGGAGCTACCGCTGGTGTCGGCTTATCAGGATGACCGCGCCTATTGTAAGAAATGCCCTGGTCTAGAGCATTGCGCTAAAGAACCTAATCCTTTGGCGGAGATGCGGCTGGTTTTCGTTGATGGGCTTCCCCAGCGCGAATATTCGCCTTGCGCCCTTTATATGGCGAAAGACCGGCTCCTCAAAGGTTATCTTTATCGCGATTTCCCCGAGGAGTGGCTCTCTTCTACCCCCAAAACCTTGCCGCGCACCAGTCGGGTCCTCCAGGTCTTGAGCGCTTTTGTTTCGGCGATGAAAACCCCCGAGCAATCCTGGGTCTATCTCATGGGCGCGATGGGCAGCGGTCGTTCGTTCTTGTTGGCGTCTTTTGCCAATCTTTTGGTCAACGATGGCAAAAAAGTCGCTTATCTCAATAGCAACAAACGTTTTGACGAGCTGAAGGGTCTTGCGATTTCCGCCCGCCCGGTTTTTGAGAAGAAGATGGCAGAGCTTGAAGGTTGTGATCTTCTCGTCCTCGATGATTTCGGAAGCGAATACAAAAGCGACTACGTCCGCGATCAGATCGTGATGCCTTTACTCAATGAACGGGCCAAGAAATCCTTGCCCATTTTCTTCGCGAGCGATTTCTCCTTAGACGAAATCCAAGCCCTCTATTCCAGCGATAAAACCTCGGCGATTTACGCCAAACAGCTCGTGAACCTCATCCGCTTACATACGAAAAACCCTCTCACGGTGGAGAAGGGTTTCGAGACGCATTTGAAGGATTAAAACTTAAAGGAACGCATAGGAATCGAGTTCCTTCGTTAAGGAAGCGACGCTGCCATCCGTATTGAGGATGAGGCCCGCTTTTTTCTTTAAGGCGGCTTTGGGGTAGTGGGCGTTGATCATCAAAGCCACTTCGGGATCTTTGCCCCGTTCAACGAGGCGGGCGATTTGTTTTTTCTCCGAGGCAAAGACGGCGATGATGAGATCGCTCGCCTCTTCGAGGGGACTGCCTAAAAGAAGGGGAACGTCCAAAACGACCTTCCCGCCATCCATTGAGGCCAGTTTTGCAAGGATTTTCTTATAAACCAGCGGATGGATTTTCTTTTCGAGGGCCCTTTTCTTTTTGGGATTGGCCTTAAGCCGCTCACTCATGAGGGCGTGGTCGAGTCCGTTTGAGGTCAGGACGTCCGCGCCTAAAAGGTGGGCGATTTGTTTTTGGATCGCAGGCTTTTCGTAAAGTTCTTTGACGATTTCGTCGGCGTCGAGTTTGAGGTAGCCTCTTTTCTCCAGATAAGAAGAGACGGTCGATTTGCCCGAAGCGATCGGACCGGTGACGGCGACGACAAGCGGGTGGTGGAAATTCTCTTGGCAGTGCGGGCAATAGACCGTTCCGCGCCCGCCGATGAAGATCTTCCGTAAGGGGAAACCACACTCCGGGCAGGGTTTATTCTCTTGGCCATACGCTAAGAGTTCGTTTTGCATGAGCCCATCGACCCCTTCTTGGGGGTGGTAGCTCCGGATCGTCGAGCCGCCATTGGCGAGAGCTTCTTCGAGGATGCGGCGGGCTTCTTTTAAGAGGTTTTCGCATTCCGCCATAGTGATTTCGCCACTGAGACGTTTCGGATTGATTTTCGCCGCGAAAAGTGTCTCGTCATCGTAGATATTGCCGAGTCCGGCAATCAAGGTTTGATCCAAAAGGGCCTCTTTGATGAGAGTATGTTTCCGTTTCTGCAACCCCGCATAAAGTTCTTGGGCGGTAAGACTCCAAGGCTCGGGCCCTAATTTAGAAAGTGGCAACTCTTTAAGATAATGGCTTTCGTCGGTGAGTTGGAGCACCCCGAATTTCCGCACGTCGTTATAGCGGAGTGTCGTCCCATCACTGAATTCGTAGATGAGCAAATCGAATTTATCGGGGCTATCCCCGACGTGGCCTTCGTAGTATTTGCCTTCCATCCGAAGGTGGGAGATCACGACTTTATCATGGGTGAGGTGGAAGATCAGGTATTTGCCCTTCCGCGTGACATCAAGAAAAGTTTCTCCGGTTAAAGAAGCGACAAAATCTTCGGCGCCGGAAATGATGTTTTTCGCGCGTAAAACCACGATTTTCTGGATCGTTTTCCCCTTGACGATAGTAAGGAGAATCTTGCGGACGGTTTCAACTTCAGGAAGTTCAGGCATAAATTAATCCTTCGCGTTATACCAACTCTTGCCAAAGCCCGCTTCGACGGTGAGCTTCACGGGGAGTTCGACCGCGTGGGTCATGAGTTCTTCTAGGGTCGGCTGGAGCGCTCTAAGTTCGTCTTCGGGTCCGGCGAAGATCAATTCGTCGTGGATCTGAAGCACCATCTTGCTTTTGGCGTGATGGGAGACGAGGTAATCGTTGATTTTGACCATTGCGATTTTGATGAGATCGGCGGCCGAGCCCTGAACCGGGGCGTTGAGGGCGGCGCGCCGGGCGGCTTCCCGTTTCGCGTAATTGGGGTCATTGACCTCCCGGAGATAACGCCGACGGCCAAACATCGTCGTGACGTAGCCTTTGGTTTCGGCGTCGTGGGTGGTGGCGTTAAGGAAAGCGCCGACCTCGGGGTAAGTGAGATAGAAGTTCCGGATGATTTCTCGGGCTTCTTGACGGGTTCCGCCGATTTGCTCGGCTAAGCCGAAATCGGTCGTGCCATAAATGATGGCGAAGTTGACTGCCTTGGCTTTCCGCCGCATTAAAGGCGTGACCTCTTCGGTATGGAAAATCTTTTTCGCGGTCTCGGTGTGGACATCCCGTCCCGAGGCGAAAACATCGATGTAGGCTTGGCAATGCGAAAGCGCCGCCATGATGCGGAGCTCGATTTGGCCATAGTCTAAGGAGAGTAACGAAATCTTGGGGTCATCGTAATAGAAGGCGTTGCGGATTTGTTTCGCTTCTTCGTCGCGGGCGCTGATGTTTTGGAGGTTAGGCGAAGAGGACGAAAGTCGACCGGTCGAGGTTTGGGCTTGGTTAAAGTAGGAATGGATTTTGCCATCCTTTTTGATGTGGGGGAGGAGCCCGTCGATATAGGTCCCCATGAGTTTGGCGTATTTACGGTAGGTGAGAATCTTTTCGATGATGGGAGAACTGGACGATAGAGAGGTTAAGACCTCGATTGAGGTTGAGCCATCTTTTGGGCCAGGAAGGCCCATTTGGTTATAGAGCAAATCCGCGAGCTGTTTCGGCGAATTCAGGTTCACTTCGTGGCCCGCCAAAGCATAGATTTCTTTGGCGCTTTCTTCTTTTTTCGCCTCGAAGACTTTGCCATATTCCTTCAGCTTATCCGCGTGGAGCGGGAAGCCTTCGATTTCCATGCCCGCTAAGACTTTCATGAGGGGCACTTCGACTTCGAAATAGAGTTTATAGGCATCGACGCTTTGAAGGGACTTTGTGAGTTTATCGACCAAGTGGTCGGCAAAATAAGCCATCTTCGAAGTGGTGATCGGATGGCCGGTGGCTAAAAGTCCGCCATCATCGTCTTTCGAGACGATATCGATGCCAAAAGAAGAGTAGACAAGGGGCGCGTCGCTACTGACCGAACTATCCAAGAGATAAGCGGCCAATAAGAGGTCATTTTGAATTCCTGAAAGGGCGATGCCATAACGATGAAGCGCATAAATCGTGGCTTTGCCATCGTAGACGTTTTTCGCGATGGTCTCGTTCGCTAAAACGCCTTTGATCGTCTCGTCTTTTTGCAAATCCTCGGCGCTTTCGTAATAGACATTGTTTCCCGAGGAAATCGCAATGCCTTCTAAGGGAGCGTCATGGTAGTCGTCATAATCGATATCGAGGGCTAAACCCAAAGGACTTTGTAAGACGATGCCAGCAAAAGAAGTGACACTCTTTTGCGTCATATCCTCCGCGAGGGTCGCGCCTTTTTTGAGGGCTAAAGGTAAGCGCGAAAGGAACTGTTTCAGTTCGTATTTCTGGGCGAAGGCGTTGACCAAAGCGAAGTCGTAGCCTTCATAGACAAGGTCTTTTAAGGTAAACGGCAGTTCGACATCGGTCTTCATGGTGGCGAGCCGATAGCATTGACGGGCTTGCTCGGCATAGGTTTTGAGATTCTCGCCGAGTTTGCCGCCGATGTCGTCAGCCTTTGAGAGAATCGTCTCGAAATCGCCATATTTTTGGATCAACTTGACCGCGGTCTTATCGCCCACGCCAGGCACGCCAGGGAGGTTATCGGAATCATCGCCCCTTAATCCTTTATAGTCGATGATCTGTCTCGGGGTGAAACCGAACTTCGCCGGCATCGTGGTCTCGTCGAGAAGTTCCATGTTCGAAAGGCCGATCTTGAGGAGCGAGACTTTGACGTTTTTATCGATGAGTTGAAGATAATCCTTATCGGAGGTGTATAGGGTGACATCGTCATTTTCTTTCGATGCCATCTTGGCGATCGTCCCAGCGATGTCGTCCGCTTCAACCCCGTGTTGCTCGTAGCACATAATGTTGAGGGCGTGGCAGAGTTCGCGCGAGATCGGGAATTGCTTTTTGAGCTCTTCGGGGCAGGGGGCGCGGTTGGCTTTGTAAGAGGCGAGTTCCTCCTTGCGGAAGGTGTCTTTGTCCGAATCGAAAGCGACGACGATGCTCTCGCCGCCTTTGAAACTTTGTAAGAGCTTCGCCAGCATATTGGCGAAAGCGAAGATCGCATTGGTTGGCGTCCCATCTTTGGTCCGCATGATGGCGCTCGTGTCGCCATAAGCGGTGGCGTAGTAGGCCCGGAATAAGAGGGAATTGCCGTCGATAATGATCATCTTTTGCATATTAATCTCCTAAGGCTGTGGCCTCATCGACGAGGTAAGAGTCTTCTTTGCGTTGGTCTTTGTGGCATTTCACGATCACGACTTTGTCGGCTTTTAAGACGCTGTAGCAGCGGGAATAGGCTTCGCTAAAGAGGACGAAACTCACTTCCGTCACATCGTCATAGAGCGTCAAAAACGCCATCTGAGTTCCTTTGCGGGTGGTGATGGCCCGGATTTCTTTGACCACTCCGGCAGTCTCCACATCGCCTACGCTATCGGGAAGATCGCTCAAACTCACCAAATGGCGGCTGGCTAAGGTGGCTTTATAGAAACTTAAGGGCGAGCCGGAAACCATCATTCCCAGCGCTTCGTATTCGGCATCGAGGTTGATGCGGGGGTCGTCGGGGCTATCGACCATGGCCGGCTTTTCTAAGCCAATCGCCAAAAGGGCTTCTTGGCCGGTGTCGCCAAACATCATCTCGGCGTAGCGCATCGCAGCGCTCGCGGAAGCGCGAAGCGAGGCTCTTGAAGGATAAAGCGTATCGAGGGCGCCGGCATCGATGAAGCGGATGAGGGTGGGCAAAGTGAGCCCCGCATGTTTCATCCGTCCGGCGAAATCGAAGAGGTCGGTGAATGCCCCATGCAAATGCCGTTCATCCAATAAGGAATGGATTAAGGCGCTCTGGAGTCCTTTAATTCCTGATAAAGGAAAGCGGAGCGAGGCGCCATCGACGATAAAACCAAATTCGGAATGGTTGACGTCAGGGACGCTGAGGGAGAGATTGATCGTTTTGATTTCGCTCATCGTGTCTTTGAATTTGCGGTCGGAGGGTGACATCGAATCGAGGATGGCACAATAGAATTCCTTGGGGAAGTGTTTCTTGAGGTAGGCCATTTGGCAGGTGAGTACCGCATAAGAAACCGCGTGGGATTTATTGAAGCCATAATCCGCGAATTTGAAGATCAAGGCGTAGACCTTCTCGGCGGTCGCCCGGTCCTTGCCATTTTTCAAACAGCCCGAGATGAATTCGTCTTTCAAAGACGCCAACTTGTCAGCTTGTTTATGGGAAATCGCCCGGCGGAAGAGGTCGGCTTGCCCGTAGGAAAATCCCGCCATCGCCCGGACGATTTGCATGATTTGCTCTTGGTAGACGATGACGCCGTAGGTGCTTTTAAGAATCGGCTCGAGTTCCGGGGAGAGGTAGACGATTTTCTCGCCGCCGTTTTTTCTCCGGCTATAGGCCGGGATATTTTCCATCGGTCCGGGGCGGAAAAGCGCTAAGAGGGCCGCGACGTCTTCGAAAGTCGTCGGGGCGAGTTCGCGGATCGCCCGCTTCATGCCGGGGCTTTCGAGCTGGAATAAGCCCATCGTTTTATTTTCGTTCACGAGGGCGATGGAGGCTTCATCGGTATAAGGAATATCGTTATAGGTGAGATGGGGTCCGCCATCTTTCTCGATGAGGGCTAAGCAGGTATCGACGATCGTGAGGTTCCGCAAACCGAGGATATCCATCTTGAGGAAGCCTTGTTCCTCGAGATAATCCTTCTCAAGGCAGGCGACTGCGCCGACACCAGGGTTTTCGGCGACGGGCAAAACATCGACCAGCGGTTCGTCATTGAGGACGACGCCGGCGGCGTGGAGACCGGCTTGGCGCGGCAAACCTTCGATTTTGGCGGCCAAGGAAACGATTTCGAGATAATAGGTATCGCTATCGATGAGGGCTTTGAACTGCGGGTTTTTGCGATAATCGTCCCGCAAGGAAAGCTTATCATCGACGATGGTGTCGAGGATGATTTCGACTTGGCGGGGCTCATAGCCATAAACCCGGGCGATATCGCGCAAACTTTCTTTGGCGCCGATCGTCTGAGTCGTCAAGACGTGGCCGACCCGCTCCGTCCCGTATTTTTGTTGCAAATAGGTGACGACTTGGTCGCGGTTCACATCGGAGAAATCAACGTCGATATCCGGCATCGACTGACGTTCTGGATTGAGGAAGCGTTCAAAAAGGAGTGAATACTTGATCGGATCCGGGGCGACGATATTGAGGCACCAGCTGACTAAGCTGCCAGCCCCCGAACCACGGCCTGGTCCGACCGAGACTCCATGGGTCTTGGCCCAGTTGACGTAATCTTGGACGATGAGGAAATAATCGGCATAACCCATTTTATCGATGATGCCGAGTTCATACTTAATTCGTTCCTGATATTCTTGCGGGGCATTGGGGTAGCGTTTTTCCAAGCCCGCTAAGGTCAGTTTCTCAAGATAGCTCGGGCTCGTTTCGCCTTCGGGGACGGGGAAATGAAGAAGCGACCCCCGTTTTTGGAAGTAGCGGAAATCGATTTGGCTCACGAGTTCGGCGGTCAAATCCCGTTCTTGGGGTTGGTAATAACCCATGATTTGTTCGAGCGAAAGGAAATACTGGTCGCCTTTTTCTTTCTTTGTCGTCAAGGTTTCGTGATGCGAAATCGCCGAAACGATCGAGAGGACGATCGCATCATCTTCTTTTTCGTAACGGATTTCCGGGAAAGCGATCAAAGAATAAGCGTGGCCCGAAGCGAAATTTCGGGCCCAAAGGGCCAGCTCGGGCTCATCCGGCAAATAGGGCAGCCCCAAATAGACTTTATCAAAAGGCTTTAAAAGCTGGGCTAAATGAACGACGTCATCCTGATTGAGGCTTTTGTAGCGGGGGTAAAGAAAGGAATGCTCGAGGGGATAGACGCAAATGAGACCCGCAGCGTGGGCGTAGACTTCGGCTAAACTCAATTTCCCCGCACTCGCCAAATCGGTGAGGGTGCAGAGGTTGCGGTAACCCGCTTCGTTTTTGACAAATAAGGAGAAAGTCCCTTCCGCAACTGGGGCGTCCATTCCGAATATCGCTGCAATTCCGGCATCTTTTGCCGCGTGGGCAAAGGGTGCGTAGCCCGAGAGGGTGCCATTATCGCACAAGCCAACCCCTTCAAAGCCCATTTTCTTCGCGAGAAAAGGGATCTTCGGAGCGATGATGCCGCTTTGAAGATACGAGAAGCCGCTATAGACGTGGAGGGGATAAAAAGCCATGTCTAGATTATACCCCATTAGAGGAGGGGTATAGAAGAGCAAGGCAAAAAAGATTTGGGGTTATTTTTCGAGGGTTTTAAAGGCGTCTTTTAACGAGTCGATCAAGCCATTTTTCGCGCCGTTATAGGCTTGTTCGATGCAATGGTAGACCGAGGCGCTATTGCCCGAGCCATGCCCTTTGATCACGATTTTCTGAAGTCCGAGCATCACCGCGCCGCCATAGTTGTTGTAATCCATGAAGTCCTTGATCGCATAGATGTCCTTCTTGAGAAAGAGGGCGCCCATCTTGTTTTTGAAGTTCTTGAAGAAAGTGGTTTTGAGCAGTTTCAATAAACCGATTCCCGTTCCTTCGGTGCTCTTGATGAGAACGTTGCCCGAGAAGCCATCGCAGGCGACGACGTCATAGTCGCCGCTGGTGAGTTCGCGGGCTTCCATGTTACCGACGAAGTTGATGTAGGGGCTGGCTTTAAAGAGGGGATAGGCTTCTTTTCTTAAGGTGTCGCCTTTACCTTCTTCGGTGCCGATATTGAGTAGGGCTACGCGGGGCGAAGCGATCCCATAGGCTTTTTTCAGATATTCCGAGGCCATGATGCCGAATTGGAGCAGTTCGTCTTTGCTGCATTCGCTCGAGGCACCCGAATCGCAGACGGCGACGAAGTGGTGGTTCATGGTCGGGAGAAGCGGGCAAAAGGCCGGACGGGTGACGCCCGGAAGTTTGCCGATCTTGACGACCGAGCCAACGAGCAAGGCGCCGCTCGAACTCAAAGAGACTAGTCCTTGGATCGAAGGATCTTCCTTTAAAAGGTCCAAACTCTTGACCAACGAGGAGTCTTTTTGATGGAAGACCGCCAATGTGGGGGCTTCGTTGAGCCCGATGACTTTCGGGGCGTGGACGATGGAGACCCGATTTGCGGGGATATTCTCTTTTTGAAGGGCGCGGGTTAAAACGGTTTGATCCCCAATAAGAACCAGTTCGAGATCCGGAAAGGCCTTTAAAGCGGCAACCGCTCCCGCGATATTCGCGTCGGGCGAATGATCGCCCCCCAACGTATCCAGTGCGATTTTAACCATAAGTTACCTCGATAGAAATAGTTTAAAAGGGTCGTTTGACCTTTACCATAGCAAGTTGACAGAATGAAGCGAAAAACGTTATGATTGTTAAGTTCTCTTTGCTCATACCATAGGGGGTTGACCATGTACGCCATATTCACGGATACCGATTGCGACGTTACGCCGGAGATTGCCAAGACTTTTGGCTATCATTTGATTTCTTTGCCCTATATCGAAAACAACAAAGAAGTCTATCCTTATGAGGATTTCAGCGTTTTCGATTCTCACGCTTTCTATGAAAAACTCCGCCACGGACCGTTGTTAACGACCTGCGGCATCTCTCCCGCCAAATACACCCAGTATTTCGAGCCTTACTTCGCTCAGCATCAAGATATCCTTTATGTCCATTTCTCCGCGGCCATGAGCGGCACTTTCTCCGCCATGAATCTGGCGGTGGAAGAGTTAAAGAAGAAATATCCGGGCGTCCGCTTCGAGACCGTCGATACCAAAGGCATCACGATCGGTTCGCTCAATATCGTCGAGGAGATCGGCGATTTATATCAGCAAGGCAAGTCGATCGACGAAATCAAAGAATGGGCCAAGACGGAAGTTGATAAATTCGGCATTTATTTCTATGCCGATAACTTGAAGTTCTTCGCCAAAAGCGGGCGGGTGAGTGGCATCACCGCCGCGATGGGCGGATTGATTGGCATGCATCCGATCATCTATATGAATAGCGAAGGCCAGATGGTTTCGATCGGCAAAGCAGTCGGCCGGGTCGCCGCGCTCAATAAGGTTCTGGACTATGTGGTTAAACTCGAAGATCATATCCAGGATCACCGGGTCATCATCGCCCACACCGATTGCCTCTTCTTAGCGGAGCGGATGGGTCATATGCTCAAAGCCCATTTCGGCCACGATCTCAAGATTGATTATGTGGTGGTCTCTCCGGTTCCAGGCGCCCATTGCGGCCCCGATTGCATCGGCGTGAGTTTCCACGCGATCCATCGTTAATCGACAAACAAAAGTAAGAGGCTTCGGCCTCTTTTTTGGCTCTCGTCTTTTTTCTTCGGAAGAAAGAGCGACGTGCAAAAAATGTACATTGCTCATTTTGATTCTCTGACATCCTTAATCGTTTTGAGGAGAGGCAAATCAGAGATGGAACGGCTGTTTCGAGGTATTGACGATCGCCACGATCCCAAAGGCGAACAATAAGCCATAAGAAAGGCAGCCGAGAATCAGCAAGGCGCCGGCGATTGCATATTCGGGGCCCTCCGATACTTTGCTGAGGACCACCCCGCCCGCCGCTAAGAGGACAACCGCGACAACAAAAGACACTAATACTAGGAGGGCTAAGCCGATGTAATTGAGCACTTTCCAGGAGGTATCATCGGGATTGTCGCGGAAGAAGCAGATGAGGAAAAGCACCAAAGCCCCAATGATGAAAATATCGGTCGAAAAGCGCTGTTTGATGATGTCTTCGGCGATGATTTCGAGGACCCACGAAAAACAAAGCAAACTGAGGGCGAACATCCGCTTTTTGGCATAGTCATAGCCATCAAGATCTCGCTTGAAGAGCATGATCCCCGCAAAAACGGCGGTGGCGACGGTCACGATGACCGCGGGAATGAAAAAAAGTCCGTTGGCCGTGAAAAGATCGAGAATCAAAAAGGCCGACCACAATAAACAAAAAAGAAAAAGCAATAATGATTCGGCAACCCGCTTCTTTTGATCGCTCATAAAAAGCCCCCTTATTGAAAATTATTGTAGAGCAATAGGAGCGATAAAAGAAGAGAAAAAGCAAAGGATTTTTCTTACCCGATGTCGTGAAGGTTTTTCGGATTCGAGGGATTAAAAACCTCCTTATCCCCGGCTAAGAGGATAAAGGAGGCTTAAGGGCAGTGATTAGGCGAAGAGTTGATCGAGATCGTTGATGAAGGCTTCGAGCTCACTCAAATCCTTGATCTTGGCGCCTGAGGCTTGGGCGTGACCGCCGCCGCCCCATTTCATCGCAATGGGCGAGATATCGACCTTTTTGCTCCTTATTGAGATCCGCCAGCACCATTCTTTGGGGTTGGGGTCCTCGGTGATCGAGCACCAGGCATTGATGTCTTTGATGTTGGCGAAGAGGTTGACGTTATCCTTGCCTTGCTCCGAGGTGATCTTGAGATCGGTCTGCACTTCGGCCGGCAAGAGGTAATAGGCGATGCCATGTGGCGAGACGCTGAAGTGGTTAAGGATGTAGGCCGTGACTTTGAGGTCGTCGATCTTCTTCTCGTACATCTTGAGATAGATCTCGTTGATGGAGATGCCGGTTTGGATTAACGCTTCGGCAATCGCGAAAGTGTGAGCGGTGGTCGAGGAATATTGGAAACGTCCCGAATCGCCGACCAGGCCGATATAGAAGTAGCGGGCCGCTTCTTTGCTCATCGTCGTCCCCTTCCAATTGAGGAGGAGGTCGCTGACGAGTTCGGCTGCCGCGGCCATATCGAGATCGACCAAAGGATGCTTGGCGATTTCGGCTTTGCACGGGTGGTGGTCGATCTTGCAGATATAAGAGGCTTTCTTATAACGGGGATCGGCAATCCGTTCATCATCGCCGACATCGACGACGATGGCGAGGAAGGGGGTGTGGAACCATTCATCGTTGAGCCGTTCGGTTTCGGGGAAGAGGCGCGGAGTGAAGGAGACGTGGTTATCGCCTAAGAAATGGACTTCCTTATTGGGGAAATTGTCTTTGATGAAGGTGTAAAGACCCATCTGGGTCCCCATCGCGTCATAGTCCGGTTTGATGTGGCGGAAGATCGCGATGCGGTCGTAGCGTTTGATCGCGGCGTAGAGCCGGGAATAGATGGCTTTATGCGCCAAGCCATAGCTTTTGATTTCGTTATCCAGTTTCATGTGTTAATCCTCACCCTTTTTGTGGAGGGAATATGATGCGCTAAAGCGCTAGAAAGGTCAACTCTTACGCGCTACTTCTTTTTCGGGCGGCAGTTTCTTCAGTTCTTCTTCGCTAACGGGAGTGGGGATGATGACCTCGCCCTGCTTTTTCTTTTTCCGGTTCGCCCGTTTTTCTTTGAGGCTCGTCACAATCGAGGAGAAGTGGGTCTTGATCGCTGTCTTTTCTTGCCCGCGCCGCTCGGCCTTTTTCGCTTTCCTTTCCGCCTTTTTCCGCGCTTGGAAGTCCGCGGTTAATCCTTCAATATTCTCGTCGGTTTCGTCTTTTTCTTCTTGGGGATTTCCTTGAAGTTTCTTCGCCAAGGAGGCTAAGGGAATATCGACCGCATGAAGTAAACTCGTTTGCGGATCGCTTAAGCGGGAAAATTTCTCAAGATCTTCCTCGAGAGCCCGCGAAAGAAGGACGCTATATTTTTCGTAGAAGATCCTCACGAATTCGAAGGCGATTTGCAAGGCGAAAGAAACGATGGATAGTCCTGAGAGGACGATATCGAGATCGGAAACCGGGGTTATCACGAATTCGACCAGGATTACGATGATCATTGCCCCGTTGGCGGCGTATTTGCCAAGGCGGAGGCTCCGCTTTGTGGCCATGACGACGGCGAAGTTCTTTTCGTTGTGGCTCCATAAGTAGAAGACGAAACTCAATAGCGAAAGGCCCGCTAAAACGGAATAAAGGATTAAGAAAATGGCCTTGTCCCGGCTGGCGTAAATCTTGAAGCCATATAAGCCTAAGAAGATCACTTGGACCACGATCGCCAAATAAAAAGACAGCCTGGAGAGATCCTCGAGCGTCTTATCGATGACAGCACTGGTGCGTTTGAAGAAAATCATCGTGAAATATCCCCTGACGTCATAAAGGGTAACACGCCCCTAAGGGATTTGCTCTTAAAAAGGGGGTTGAAAAATTAAAACTTTGCAAAATACAAAAAGATATAAAAAATTAAGTTAAACACCTCAATTTGTATAGGCTATTCAAGAGGAAAAATAAAAATAATTCGACAGATTGACCTTCCTCAATCGTCTTATGAAGTATAGAGGGCGAGTCAAAGGGACCTACTTACGCCCTCTTTTTTTGTTGGATTCAAAAAGAGATAAAAGTGGGGGTCTTTGATTGCGTTGGTTAACGAAAAATAGGAAACATCGAAGGATAATTTAGTCAAATCGATTTTACGCAAATGGATTTGCGTTAACGAGAATGCGGATCGCTACGAATCGGTTTTGATGATTCTCAAAGAAAAGAAAAATCCGAGGGCAAGGAGTCTTGGTTTTTGATAAGGCTTTTTTGAGATAGTTTCGCCTTAGAACTGGGACGAAATAGGGAGCCTTTCATCAAAAAAAGTTACGCTAAGTCATTAAAAAAGTGAGTTAGCGTAACAAAAATGATAAAAAATCCCGTTTGAAAAACCGTTACAAATATAAAATAAAAATAGGATTATTGAATAATTTTAAAAGATAGAAACAAAAAGACATCCTCACCATGGGGATGCCTTTGCCGTTTTTTGAGAAATCAGAGCGTTCCTTCGAGTTCTTTGTAGCAATCGCGGGCGATCATGACTTCCTCGTCGGTCGGGATGATCGCAACCTTGATGGCGCTCTTGGGGGTGGAGATCAAGGTCTCTTTGCCCGAAGAGGTTTCATCGAGGACGTAATCGATATCGAGCTTGAGGGCGGCTTCGACTTCGTGGAGGATCTTCGCGCGGAAGAAGGCGCTGTTCTCGCCGATGCCGGCCGAGAAAATGATGAGATCCGCTCCGCCGAGCCGGACGAAATACTGACCGATGAAATCCGCGACTCTCCGGGCAAACAAATCGCCGGCGATGATCGCTTGCTTATTGCCCGCTTTGATGGCGGCTTCAACGTCGCGGGTATCATTCGAAACGCCCGAAACGCCTAATAAGCCGGACTTTTTATTGAAAATGTCGTACATCTCGTCGACCGACTTGTGTTCGCAATTGCAGAGGTAATCCATGACCGAGGGATCCAAATCGCCGCTCCGGGTGCCCATCATGACGCCACCTAAGGGCGTGAGGCCCATCGAGGTCGCGACGCACTTGCCATTATGGATGGCGCATAAAGAAGCGCCCGAGCCGATGTGGCAAGAGATGATCTTGGTGTCTTTTTGACCCTTGAGGAAATCCTCGTAGCCTTTGACGGCGAGGTAGTTATGAGAAGTGCCATGGGCGCCATAGCGGCGGCAATCGTACTTTTCACTCATTTCGTAAGGAATCGGATAAAGGTAGTCTTCAGGGGCCATCGTCTGGTGGAAGGCCGTATCAAAGACTGCGATTGCCTTGGCTTTCGGAAGCGCCTTTTGGAAGGCATGGAAGCCGACCAAGTGGGCCGGGGCGTGGAGGGGATCAAGCGGGATCAGCTTGGTGATCTTCGCTTCGGTATCCGGGGTGAATTCAACGGATTTCGAGAAGTATTTTCCGCCTTGGACGATCCGGTGTCCGACGCAGGCGATTTCCGAGAGATTCTTGACGATTTGATACTTCTTGATCGCCGCGAGGATCAATTCGACGCCTTGGGCGTGGTCCTTGATCGGCAGGATGTCTTGATGGCTTTCGCCATTGAACTTGATTTTGAAAATGCCATCGTCGTGTCCAATCCGGTCGACGATGCCCGAACAAATGACTTTCTCCTCGGGCATCTCATACATCTTATATTTTAAGGATGAAGACCCCGCGTTGACTGCCATGACTTTTGCCATATGATGTTTACCTCAATTTTTCCGTTTACGATTTTACGCCCCTAAACGGGTAAGGGCAAAGCCTTTCCGCTCCTTGATTTCTTTGCGAGGAAAAAGTGGGGGTGTCCTTGGTGGAAACCTAAGGTGAAAAATAGGGTGTTTTTTAAGGCTCTCTGGAGCGACTTCCGCACCAAAAAATGGTCTTTTAATGCCGGACCCCCTTGAAGATTTTTGAAAATCTTGGCACAATGTTTTCGTGGGTAGAAAATATATTCCCGATTTGGAAGAGCGTTTGATCGCTGAGACGATTTCCGTTGGCGGTAAGAATGAAGCTAACGTTGATTTTTCGACCAAGGATATCGCCAAGGCCTGCGGGGTGAGTGAGTTCACCTTATTTCAACGCTTCGAAAGCAAAGAGAAACTCATCAGCGCCTGCAACCTCAAAATCTGCGATGACGGCTCCGCTTTGTTTCATCATTGGTCCCATGAAGATCAGGTACCGCTCAAGGTCTTCGCCGCCCGGGTACTCGATTATTTCCTCTCCCATCCTTGCGAAACGATGTTCTTAGTCAATTATTCGGCGGCGACCTCCCATATCATGAAGGATCAAGCCGCCTTTGAGCGTTATCACGCTTATATCATGGCTCACCGCGATTTGCTCGAGCCATATTTCGGTTCGCGCGACGAGGACGAGACTTTCCTTTTGTGGTCGAGTTTTTTCCGCCGCTTACTCATGGATGCCCAATTCGTTTTATCCGATCTGTATAGCGATGTGGCCACCTACCGTGAAAAAAGCGTTAAGGTCGCGTTGGAAGGCCTCAAGGGTTTCTGCGTGAAACAGGAGACGTGGTGATGGAAGAAATCGATAACAAAATCCTCGACATGACGATCCAGGTGGCGGGCGAAAGCGAAGCCAATCGTTTTTCAACCCGGGAAATCGCGGCGAAACTCGGGATCAGCGAATACATGATCTTCGACCATTTCCACGATAAGGATAATCTCTTGAATCTCGCCGATGAGAGAGTGGCTGATTACTATTACGCTTCGATTTTGAAGTGGGGGCCTCAAAGCGCCAATTTCTTCGAGTTCTTCTCCCATATCATGGATGATCTTTTATCCGTGTCGAGCCATGGGGCCTTCGCGATCAACTATTGCCGGGTTTTCCCTCGTTACGAAAAAGCCTCGGATTTTTCGTTTTTCAAGGAGCAATGTCAAAAAGCGATCGATACCGCCACCGGTTTCTTCCCCCTTCATAGCCCAGAGGACGATGCCTTCTCCCTGTGGTGCTATTTCACTCGGGAATTTGTCTGCGATGCTCAGCTCTTTATTGACCGCCATCTTCCGGATACTCCGAAGAATCGCTATTTGATGGCTAAACTCATTTATGAGGGTTTTTCCAGTCAGCTGAAAGCCGTTTGATCTCAACGAAAAACCCGTTACGGAAGCCTGAGGATCTCTGGAATAAAGAGGTTCTTTTCTTTTTCTTAGAAAAAGGGGGTGGCGTTTGCTCTTTATCTCTTTCACGAAAACTACTATACTAATATTTAGTTGTCACATAGTGAGGAACCACAAATGGCATTTGGGATCTTATACGACTATTTGATGGGGCAAACCACCCACGCTTTCGAGTATTTCGGAGCGCACTTTGGGGAATGCACCCTGCCTGTCACGAAAAAAGGCGAGAAACCAGCCACGCTCCATGGCGTTTGGTTTCGGCTTTACGCGCCGCTAGCGGAAGATGTTTCGGTCATCGGCGATTGGAATGGCTGGGATGTCCGCGCCAACAAATTGAATAAAGTCGATAACGCGGGAGTTTGGGAAACTTTCGTCCCGGACCTTCACGACTATCAATCTTATAAATTCCACTTCAAAAACGGCCACGGGCAATACGTGGACAAGGCTGACCCTTTCGCTTTCTATAGCGAGATGCGCCCGCAATCGTGCTCAAGAATTTTCGATATCGAGAATTTCATCTGGCACGATTCGCCGTATTTAAAGATTCGCAACCGGAATTTCGATCAGCCGATGTCGATCTACGAATGCCATTTGGGCTCGTGGAAAGGCAAGATCGGCGATCGTTATCCTTCCTATGAAGAAGTGGCGGACTATCTCATTCCTTACGTCAAAGATTTAGGCTATACCCATATCGAGATCATGCCGATCACCCAGTATCCTTTCGATGGCTCCTGGGGTTATCAGGCGACGGGCTTCTATAGCGTCGATAGCCGTTATGGCAATCCGAAGCAACTCATGTCTTTCGTTGACCGCTGCCACGAAGCCGGCATCGGGGTCATCCTCGATTTCGCCCCGGTCCATTTCGCAACCGACTATTACGCCCTCCGCGAGTTCGATGGTTCGTGCCTCTATGAATATAGCGACCCGGCCCACACCTTCTCGCCCTGGGGCAGTTGCCAGTTCGACCTGGGCAAAGACCCGGTCCGCAGTTTCCTCATGTCGGCGATGAACTATTTCCTTTGCTACTTCCATTTCGATGGCATCCGCGTCGATGCGGTCTCGAACATCGTTTATTGGGATGGCAATAAGGCCAATGGCGAGAATTCGGGTTCGACCGAATTCATCCGCCGGCTCAATGGCAAGATTCATTACGAGCACCCCGACGTCATGATGATCGCCGAGGATTCGACCGATTTCCAAGGCGTGACCAAGCCGATTGAATTCGGTGGATTGGGCTTCGACTATAAGTGGGATCTCGGCTGGATGAACGATACCCTCAAGTATTACGCGAAAGACCCGATTTACAAGAAGTGGGAACACAATAAACTCACGTTCTCGATGGCTTATTTCTATAGCGAGAATTTCTTGCTGCCGTTAAGCCATGACGAAGTCGTCCATGGCAAAGGCACCCTGATCAATAAGATGTATGGGGACTACGACACCAAGTTCGCCCTTCTCCGCAACCTTTATGCCTATCAATTCGGCCATCCGGGCAAGAAGCTCAATTTCATGGGCAACGAGCTCGCCAGCTTCGATGAATGGAACGAAAACCGTTCGTTGCCGTGGAACTTGCTTAGCTTCCCGAAGCACGATTCGGTGCGGAGAGAATGCCGCGACCTCAATCTCATCTACGAGAGCGAGGATGCGATGAGAGTGGAGGAGCATAACCCCGCCCACTTCCAGTGGATGATGGTCGATAATTCCGATCAGTCGGTCTTCGCTTTCGAACGTCAGGTGGGGGAGAGCGATTTGCTCTTCGTCTACAACATGACTCCGAATTATTACGAAAACTATGATGTCGGCTGCGCCAATAAAGGCCTCTACGAAGAGATCTTCAATAGTGATAAAGACATCTATGGCGGCTGGAACCAATATAACGGGCTCCCCGCGGAGAGCTACGAGGGCGGACCGGAGAATCGGCCTTACCACGTCACGATCAAACTCGGCAGCTATGCGGCGTGCATTTTGAAGCGCAAAGTGGCCCATTTGGAGCGGGAAGTCACTCCGGTTGTCGAAGCCCCGAAAGCGGAAGAAAAGCCCGCCCCAGCGAAGAAAACCGTCAAAGCCAAAAAGAGTCCGAAGAAAAAGAAGTAATCAACAACAGGAGAGTCAAAAATGTTTCAAAACAAGTTGGATTTTAAGCAGGATTTTGAGCGTCGTCTTAGTGAAAAGTACGGTCGGAGCGTCCCCGATTCCCATGTGACGGAACGTTACGACATTTTAGGCGAGATGGTCCGCGACTACGCCGGATATTATTGGCGCAACTGCCGCGAGGATATCGTCCATAACGGGAGAAAGCAGTGCATCTATTTCTCGATGGAGTTCCTCATTGGCCGTCTTATGGTCAGCAATATGCAAAACCTTGGCATCTACAAAGTCGCCAAGGATGGCTTAGCTGATCTCGGCATCGACATCAACGAACTCGAAGAAGAAGAACCGGATGCGGGACTGGGCAATGGGGGCTTAGGCCGCTTAGCCGCTTGCTTCCTCGATTCGGCGGCCTCGTTAGGCTTACCGCTCCATGGCAACACCATTCGTTACGAATATGGTTTCTTCCGGCAGAAGTTCGTCGATGGGAAGCAAATTGAGCTTCCTGATCAGTGGCTTTCGAATGGCTTCGTTTTCGAAGTCCGCAAGCCTAAACATGCGGTCGATGTCAAATTCTATGGCAACGCCGAAACCTACCTTCGTCCCGATGGTTCCTATGCGATTCGGACCGTCAATGCTCGAAGCGTCCGCGCCGTCCCTTATGATGTGAGCGTCGTGGGCTACCGCAATGGGGTCTGCAATTCCTTGCGGCTTTGGTCGGCCGAACCTTCGGAAGAGAATTTGCCGACCGATTGCACATTCGATGAATATCTCCGCACCCTCAAGGAACTCTCGTTCGGCCTCTATCCGGATGATTCGACCGAACATGGTCGGATGCTTCGTCTCCGCCAGCAATATTTCCTGGTTTCGGCCGGATTGCAAAGCTGCATGCGCGGCGAAAAACGCCGTTATGGCGATCTGAGCCATTTCAAAGATTCCTATGTCTTCCAACTCAACGACACCCATCCGATTTTGGCGATTCCCGAAATGATGCGCCTATTGATGGACGAATATAACTATGGCTGGGATGAGGCCTGGGATGTGGTGACTCACACCATTGCCTACACCAACCACACCGTCATGCCCGAAGCGCTCGAACGCTGGCCGGTTCAATATGTCCAGCAACTTCTTCCCCGCATCTACATGATCATCGAAGAAATCAATCGCCGCTTTAACGTCTATCTCAACGAGAAGGGGATTGATGGCGATAAACGCTACGCGATGCAAATCATCAAAGATGGCCAAATTCATATGACGAACATGGCGATTTACGCCGGTTTCTCCGTCAATGGCGTCGCCAAACTTCATACCCAGATCCTGGAGAATTACACCTTTAAGAATTTCTACGAGCTTTTCCCGGAGAAATTCAATAACAAGACCAATGGCGTCACCCACCGGAGATGGCTACTTTATTCCAATGAAGGATTGGCCAACCTCATCACTTCGAGGATCGGCGAAGCCTGGATCACGAATCCGGAGAGCGAACTCAAGAAATTCGCCGCCTTTGCCGATGATAAGTCGACGCAGGCGTCTCTCATGAAGGTCAAAAAAGACAACAAGATCGCCTTCGCGAAGTTCGTGAAGGAAAGCTATGGAATCGAGATCGACCCGAATTCGATTTACGACGCCCAAATCAAGCGGCTTCACGCTTATAAGCGTCAGCTTCTGAATTTGTTCCACATCATGTCCCTTTATCAGGAGCTCAAAGCCAATCCGAAGGCTTTCAAGATGGTGCCGCATACCTATATCTTCGGCGCCAAAGCGGCTCCGAGCTACGAGTACGCCAAACGGATCATTGAATTGATTTTGGCGGTGGCGGATGTCATCAACAATGACGAAGAGGCTTCGAAGTTCATGAAGATCGTCTTCGTCGAAAACTATGGCGTGACTTTGGCCGAACGCATCATTCCGGCGAGCGATGTCTCCGAACAGATCTCGACCGCGGGCAAAGAAGCGAGCGGCACGTCGAATATGAAGTTGATGATGAATGGCGCGATCACCCTCGGCACCTTGGATGGCGCCAACGTCGAAATCGCCGATTTGGCCGGCCGCGAGAACGAAGTGATCTTCGGTCTCACCGAACCCCAAGTTCAGAAGAAAGTTGAGGAAGGATCGTATAATCCTTGGGATCTCTACAATAGCGACACCCGGATTAAGAACGTTCTTGATTCCCTCATCAACGGCCCTTGGGCCCTCAAGAGCGATGGACGTTTCCGCATGATTTTCGACGAGATCATGAACCGCGGCGATCAGTATTTCATCTTGGCGGACTTCCAGAGTTATTGCGAAGCTTGCGAAAGGGTTGAGAAACTTTATCTCGATAAGGCGGCGTGGGCTCATGCTTGCATCATGAATATCGCTTATAGCGGCTATTTCTCGAGCGACCGTACGATCGCCGAATACAACCGCGACATCTGGCATCTCAGCCAGTTCAAGGTTTCCGAAGATGAATGATATCGTTTTAGATGAGTTATTTCCGCTTCAAGCTGGCCTCGATGAGGACATCCATTCCCGGCATCATCTCGACTATGAGATGACCCACCAAAAGCGGATCCTCGCGCTTCTCGTCGAGCTGGGCGAGTTTGCCAACGAAACCCGCTGCTTTAAGTTTTGGAGCGAAAAAGCCCCGAGCGAAAAAGCGGTGATTCTTGACGAATTCGCTGATGGGATGCACTTTTTCCTGTCGCTTGGCATTCCGCTTAACGTTGAAAGCTACACCCATAAGTTTGTGAAAGACCAAGCCGATTTGACGAGCCAGATTCTTCAGACGTATGTTCTCGTGAGCGATCTCTTAAGCCACTACGATGAGCGTCATTACGCCCGGGCATTTGGAAGTTTCCTCAACGTTTTGCCGCTTTTGGGTTATAGTGGTGATGATGCCATCTTAGCCTATAAGGCCAAGTTGGCCGTCAATTACAAGCGGCAGCAGGAGCACTATTAATGAAGAAGAGCCTCTTCGAACTTATGGTCAGCCTTTATCTTTTGCTTTTCGTGTTGCTTCTTTTGCTTTTACCGATTTATTACGCCGATGCGGCGAACTTCTCGTTCTTCGTTTATGCTTCCCGCGTCGGAGCGACCGTCCTTTCTTATGGCGGGGGCATTCTCTTGTTCCTTTTAATGGCGCTTGCGGTCGTCAAAGCCGTGTTGGCCTTCCTCTTCGAAAAGCAAGTCGAACGCGGCGAACAAGTGGGCTTTGCCCTCTATAGCGTCTGGATCGTCCTCGGTCTGGGGTTCGCCATGGTCTGTTTCTCCGCGAGCTGCATGATCGCCTTTGGCCTCGGCTTAGGCTTAGCCTTATCGGGACTCATCGCTTTCTTCTTGGATTACAAGCTCTACGGTCAGGATTAGACAACGTCAAAAAAAGAAAAGAATCAATCGACAATGATTGATTCTTTTTTTATCGTTAGAGTAATTTAAACTCGCCGAAGACCACTAAAGCCCCGCGATTCTCGCCCCAGTAGCGGAGGGCGACTTGAACCTTCTTGCCCTGAATGCCTTTCACCGGGACGAGGGCAGTGATTTTGTCTTTCTTGAGTTTAAGGAAGGCTTTCTTGAGAGTCTCTTTGTCTTCAACGCTTAAAAAAGGCTGTTCCAACAATCCGACTTGGCTGGATAAGGGGAAGGCGTCATAAAGTTCGCCCGAATAGCTTTCCGAAAGCCGGATCACCCGGATGAGGGCGCTATCCATCTCAAAGACCGCGGCGGGAATTCCCAAGGAGTTCAAAAGAAGCGAGCCTAAGGAGGAATATTGGCTCCGGTGGATTGCATATTTCAACCGGGTCAATAGCGTCATCGGCTGGTAGGGTTTCGAGACGAAATCCCAAGCGCCGAGATCGAGGATTTTCTGTTCCGCTTCGATATCGTTTTCGCCGGTGACCGCGATGGTCGGAATCGTACGGTAGGGGGAGGAAGCAATCTTGCCTAAGAAGGTATAGCCATCCATAACCGGCATGAGCAAATCAAGCAAAATCGCCGTGATTCCCGGTTCCTTCGCTAATAAATCCCAAGCTTCCTGACCATTGGTGGCTTCAATCACTTCGTAGTCGTGGTGCAGAATGCCTTTAAGGATTTCCCGATTGATTTTTTGATCCTCGACGATGAGGACGAGGCTCTTTTTCTCCTCCATAAGGCTATCCTTGGACCAAGGCTTTGAATTCGCCCCATTCTTTTTGTAAAAGCGCGTAATTCTCTTTGACGTCCGTCCATTTGCCTGCCCGTAAAGGTTCGACGATGAGGACGACGCGGTTAAATAAGGGGGTCAAGGACATGTTGGCGACCACGCCTTTAAGTTCATGGGCTTTTTCAAAGGCCGCCTTGACGTCGCCTGAGGCGATGGCTTGGCCAAGCAAGGGGAAAGCTGGCTCATCGACCACCTGCTTCACAAACATCACGTACATGGATTTATCATCAAGAAAACGAGGTAAAGCCGAGGCCACATCGCAACCCCAGCCAATCAATTTTCCTAAAAGGACTTCGGTTTCATCAGTTTCACTCATAAAGCAGTTCCTCAATTTGTCTTTCGTTCGACTTCGTTAGGAATATTCTAGACGATTTTGGAATCAAGTGGCAACTTTTTCTCTAGGAACCCCCGTCTTTCTCCTTTCGGCGAAATTCCGCCAGGGCTGTTTCGGGCCTTGATTTCGCTTCTGCCTGGCTCTCTTTTGGCTTTATGAAATCTTTGCAAAGTTCCAAAAAACTTGTTTTTATTAAGGGATTGCATCGTTTGGCTTTCGCTTTCCTCGCCTTTATCTCCCTATGGTTTTTATAGGGCCTTTTCACTATAATGATAGGCAAGGAAAAGAAGACTTTATGCCCGATTTGCGGAGCGCTTTAATCCAAATGACGATCAAAGAAGGCGCGGCGAACCCTTCCAACAAACGTTTTTCGACAAAGACGATCGCCGAAAACTGCGGGGTGAGCGAGTTCACGGTTTTTACGCTATTTAAGACCAAGGAAAGTTTGGTGGATGAAGCCCTTGGGGTCGTGCGAGAGGATTTCGTTTCCTCCGCCCAAAAAGCCGCCCGGGCGTCTCGCGACGTTCCTTCGCTGGTTAAAACTCTTCTTTATCATGCCTTCGAAGTGCCAGAATATACCATCTTTTTAGCCAACTATGGTTTTTGGACTGGCAAGGTCGAAACCGATGAAAGCAAGCGCAAAGCGGAGTTCGCCCAAGTGGTGGACGATGCCAAAAAATCCTTTGTGTTCCTCCAAGAGTATTCCCCCGAAGAGATTTATCTCCTTTGGAATTACGTTTGGCGCCAGATCAATTACGCGATTGAGGAAGTTTACGATGGCTTAGCCCAAGACTCGAGAGAATACCGGGAATATTATGCTCAATTGATCGCGAATGGCCTTTATGGTTTCAAAGAGGAGGCTCGCTAATGGGACGCCGGGAAATCGCGGGAGCGGAAGACAAAATCATCTTGGCGACGATCCAAGTTGCCGGTGGGGAAACCCGCGGCACTTTCTCCACCAAGGAAATCGCCCTCCGTGCTGGCGTAAGCGAGTTCACGATTTTTTCGCATTTCCATGATAAGGAAACCCTTTTGCACGCCGCTGATGATCATCTCTTTAATGCCTTTTACCAAGCCGAAGTGGCCCTCGCGGAACGCTATGCCAATGATTTTGAAGGCTTCTTCAATGGAATCCTGGATTATTTCCTCGCCGATCCTTTCGCCCTTCGCTTCATCGGAAACTATGCCGATTTGTTCCCGCGGCAAGAAGATATCAGTGTTTACGAGAGCTTCATCCGCCGCTTTGACGGCAAGCCTCCTTTGACCCCTCGTTATCTCAAAATCAAAAAGACGCCTTCCTCTTATGCTCTGACGCTTTATGGCCTTCGCGAAGTCATCACCGATGCCTTGTTCTTATTGACCCTGATGAAGGACTCTAAAGAAATCCGCCACACGATGTTTTTGCTCTATACCTCCGGCGCCAACGCTTTCGTTAAGGTGATGGAATAAGCCTGAAACGAAAAAAACGATGCCCTTTTGCAGGGGATAATGATGAAAAAAGGCTTCAGAAGAAGCCTTTATTTTTTAAGGAACAGCTGTTTGGCGATTTCTTCGTACATGGCGGTGGGATCGACTGGTTTGGCCAAATGAGCATTCATGCCCGCCTCTAAGCAGGCCTTGATGTCTTCGTCATAGGCATTGGCGGTCATGGCGACGATCGGAATCTTTTTGGCTTCTTCGCGGCTTAAGGCGCGAATCGCTTTGGCGGTTTCAAGACCGTCCATAACCGGCATCCGCATGTCCATCAAAATCAAATCGTAGGTGTGGGGTTGGGAGGTGGCGAAACGGTCGAGGCCGACTTTGCCATTGCTGGCGAGATCGACCTTCATCCCTTTATTCTCCAACAGGGTTTTGGCGATTTTGGCGTTGAGGGGGTTATCTTCGCATAAGAGAATTCGCTTATCTTTAAGCCCGGAGATCTCTTGGGGCGAAATCGTCGAATTCTTTAAAGGCGTGTCGCTTTTTTGAAGCGGGAAGGAAAGGGCGAATGTGGTGCCGACCCCCGGAGCGCTTCGGACGTTGAGTTCGCCCGACATCAAAGTGACGAAACTCTTGACGATGGCTAAGCCTAAGCCGGTGCCATTGCCCGTCGTTTGCATCCGATCTTCTTGGGAGAAGGGATCGAACATCTTCTTTTGGAATTCCTCGCTCATGCCGATGCCGTTGTCGTTTTCGACGATGATCAGCTTGCGTTTGCCTTCGCTTTCTTCGCCCCAGGAAGCCCGTAAAGAAATCTTGCCGCCAGAGGGAGTGAATTTGACCGAGTTGGACAAAAGGTTATAGAAAATCTGCTTAAAGCGGACCGCATCGATCAGATAAGGGGTATCATCGTCAAAACCCTCGAGGGTTAAACTCAGATGTTTTTCTTCGCAAAGCGGCCCCACGATCGAATGCATCGCCGCGCTGAATTCCTTAAGGGAATAGGGCGTTAAATGGAGGGTCATGCTGCCGTTTTGGACTTTGTTGAGGTCGAGAAGGTCATTGACCAAAGAAAGCAGGAATTTTCCCGATTGGTCAATATCGGAAAGGTAACGCTCCGTTGTCGGGGAGTTCTTTTCTTTTAAGGCAAGGGTCGAGGAACCGATCACGACGTTAAGCGGGGTCCGGATATCGTGAGACATCCGCGAGAAGAAGTCGCTCTTGGCATCAGAGGCTTCCTTTTCTTTCGCCGCCGCTTCCTTTTCTTTTTGGGCGGCTTCCTTGAGTTTGTGATTGGCTCGTTCCATCCATGCGAAGTTAAAGATCATCATGCCCGAAAGCAAAGCGATGGTCGTCGCGATAATCCAGACACTGGAAGCCAGATTATGGAAGGATGAAAGCGGAACGGAAGAGACGGCGTACCACGTGACGCCTTCGAGATCGAGAGGCTTCGTCACGAAAACCGCGGCTTCGCCTTGGGCGTTATTGTAATAGAAGGTATCTTTTTCGCCATTGTAGAAAAGACTGGCTTCGCTATTCCACTGGTTTAAGGAAAGGCCGTTAAAGGTGTAGAAATAGCGGAAGAGATTGTCGCTTTTGAACGACGAGGTGGCGAAAAGATAGTCGCCGTTCCGCTTCATCAAAGCGATGGCCATATCGGAATAGGTGGTGTTGGTCGAAAGCAGCTCATCCAATCTGCTGGAACGATGGACCGACATCAACGTATAGGTGCTGGTCGTGGTGCCATCGGAAAGATCGAGATACGTATAAAGAGCGAAGGACTGGTGGGCGGTATAGGCATCGGTGTATTCGATGCTGCAATGAAGCCGCGTCAGGGCTTTTTCCTCGTCAGTCGGCGCGAAGAAAGTCGCAAAGGAAGCATAAGGATTCGTGGTTTTGTTGGCGGCGTAAGAGATGGCGGGATAAACGCCATTTTCTTTGAGGGCGACGACGCCGGTTTTGTCGGTGCCGATCAGCTCGTAAACCGTGGAAGCGTCGCTATTGCTGTTGGCGATGAAATCGAGGGTGGCGCTATAACCGAGGCCGGTGTTTTTAACATAGGTGGAAACATCGTCCAACCGGGTTTTTTGCGTGAGAAAGAAATCGGTGGCAACCGTGGCCGAACTTTCGGTGATGTTGCCAATATCGATGACGTTCTGCGTTTTCATTTTGTCGCGGTAGGTGCGGGTATAAATCGTCAAAGCCACGATGATGCCCGCGATGAAAACGAGATTTCCCAAAATGATGAAACCACCAGGCGATTGACGGGAAAAACCACGTAACTTTTTCATCCGAGTTTCGCTTTCTGAGCGGCAAAGGCCGCCTTCAAATTGCCTAAGTAATAACTAAACGGGTGCATCGTGTAAGTCCCATCGCCGTTGTCGACCATGTATTTGGCCTTATTGGCTTTGGAAATTTCCGTGAGCGAGGCTTTCAAGACGCTATAAACGTCCCAAGAATAAGAGACTTGGCCGACTTGCGAGACGTGATTCAGCGGGACGTTAAACGAATTTTTGACGACTTCGAGGGCGTCTTTCGTATTGGGGATGATGTTCGCGGCATTCGCGAAAATCGGGTTGCCTTCCTTTGAGAAAAGATAATTGAGGAATTCGAGGGCCCAGGCTTTGTTTTTCGAGGCCTTATTCAGGGCGATCCACGAGGAAGGCGAGAGATAACCATAGCCGCCATCATCGCCAAAAGGCGAGAGAATGAAGCGGTAATCAATCGCACTTTGGAAATCTTCTTTGCAGCGTTTGAGAGATTCATCAATCGAATGGACCCAGGGGAAGAAAGGAACGTTGCCGATGTCGTCCTTTTTCACGTAATTTCCGGCCGCGTCTTTATGGATGTTGAGGAAGGAATAGCAGGCGGTGGAAGTCGAACCATCGGTGAAATTGTTGAAGCGGGTTTCCGCGAGATCATAGTTGTAATAGTAACTTTCGAGCAAATGGTAGAGCCGTTCTAAGGGTTCGCGGAAAATCTCTTCGGAACCGTCTTCGGCCTTATTGATTTTCGCGCGGAGGGCATCGGGGTCCTCGCCATTGGCGACTTGGTTACAAAGATAAGGATAAAAAGCGTTGAGGGCAAAATTGCCAGGGTTGCCTTGCAAAGGGATCAGACTAGGAGCGGTCTTAGCATCCGAACCAGCCAAAGCGGCGCAGGCATTTAAAAACTCCGCGTAATTCGTCGGAATGCTGATGCCTTTCGCACTTAAAAGCGTGGTATTGACGAACATGCCGCGGATCTCTCCGCCGAAAGGAATGAAATAAAGTTTATTCGAATCCCCCGTCGCCGCGGAAGAGTTTTCCATCAAACCAGAGAACGTGTTGGATAAATCAAGGCTCGTCTCGGTTTTGAAATCGTCGGTGTAAGGCAAATAAGGCGAGGTCGAGGAGATGGTGCTGGTGATGAAGCAATCGACGTCGTCGTTGGCGGCGAGGCGCTTGCTCAAAGAAGTCTGATAATTCATCACGTATTCATAGGAAATATGGCAATTGGGGTAGATTTTGTTGAAACCAATGATCGTTTCTTCGAGAGCTTTATGGGTGGAGGATTCGCCGCAGATGGTTAACTCCACGTTTTCATTGACGTTCAAAGAAGCGTTTTTCGCATAGGAAGAAACGCTCGCGCACCCACTTAAAAATGCGCCTAAGAAGGCATAGACCACAAGAGTGTGCTTAAAGTGCTGCATAAGGTTTTTTCGAATTAAGTTAATTTTAGCCCGGTAGAGAGGAAATATCAAAAAGATTTAATCCCCAAAAGGTTGAGCGATATTCACTTTCTTTTCCTCCCGAATGAAAAGAGACGTCAACCGCAGATGACGTCTCAATGTTTAGCTTTAGATTTTGACGCCTTTGCCTTCGATTTGACTGGAATAGGTGTCGACTTGTTCTTGGATTGAGAGATCCTTGAATTGATTCATATAGAGGTTGTAGTAGGCGCCTTTTTTCTCCATTAGACTGACGTGGTTGCCATCTTCGATGATGTTGCCTTTGTCCATCACGAGGATCCGATCGCTATTGACGATGGTCGAGAGGCGGTGGGCGATGGTGATCGAAGTCCGGCCTTTGAGCAAAGGCTGAATGGCTTTTTGAACCGCGGCTTCGGTTTCGGTATCAATGGAAGAAGTGGCTTCATCGAGAATGAGAATGGCCGGATTGCGAATGATGGCCCGGGCAAAACTCACAAGTTGTTTCTGCCCTTGCGAAAGCGATCCGCCGCCATCTTCGAGGATCGTGTCATAGCCTTTGCTTTGAGCCATGATGAAGTCGTGGATGCCGACGAGTTTGGCCGCGGCGATGATCTCTTCGTCGGTGGCGTTCAGCTTGCCATAGCGGATGTTTTCTTTAAAAGAACCCGAGAAAACAAAAGGCTGCTGTTGGACATAACCGATGTTGCTGCGAAGCCAACCCAAGGAACGGTCGAGGTAATTGACCCCATCGACGAGGATGCTTCCGCTCGTGGGTTCATAGAAACGGCAAATGAGGTTGACCATCGTGGTTTTACCGCTTCCGGTCTCGCCCACGATCGCCAAAGAGGTGCCTTCTTTGATTGTGAGATTGAGGGGGTGAATCACTTCGATGCCGTTGCCATAACCGAAGGTGACGTTCTGATAGACGATTTCGCCTTTCAGCTTTTCATAAGCGTCTTTCTTCGGATGGAAGATGTCGCCATATTTTTCGACGATTTCGGGTTTATCGACAATCGAGGGTTTGGCGTCGAGGAGCTGGCCAACCTTTTCGGCGCCGGCTTGAGAAGCCATGAAATCAGAGAAGATTTCCGACATCTGTTGAAGCGGATCGTAAATCTGCCCGACGAAGCCGATGAAAAGAACGATTAGGCCGATGTTATTGATCTGATCTTGGATGTCGCCCATCTGGTTGGTCATGTTGATGCCCACTCCGACGACAATCGCGGTCATCATCATGGAGACAAAACTGACCAGCGGTTGGAAGGCGGCGTTCATCTTGCCGGCTTTCCAGCGTTTTTTCTGGATGTCGTCGACGATGCCACGGGCTTCGGAAGAGACCTCGTCTTCGATCGAAAGGGTCTTGATCGTCTTCGAGCCATTGATCGCTTCAGCGAGCCAGCCCACAAAGTGGCTATAGGCGTTGCGGGCGGTCCGCCAACGCTTTAAGAGGGCTTTTTCAAATAGAGGAATGACAATCGCGACGACCGGGATCGAGGCGCAAACGACCAAGGAGAGCATCCAATCGTTCGTGAACATGGTGATCAAGGTGAAGAAAAGATCGAATAAAGCCCAGAACATCGAAATAATATCCCAAGAAAGGACATCGCCGATGGAAGAGGTATCGTTATTCATGCGGGCGATAAGCCAGCCGGAATTGGTGTGGTCAAAGTAAGAGAAGGAGAGCTCCTGGACCCGATGGAAGGTGTCGCGGCGCAAATCGGTCATGATGACCATGTCCATGTAGTTGGTCAAAAAGAAGGTCCAGAAAATCGCCAAGCTCCGCAAAAGAATCATCAGGACTTCGATCAAAATGAAATTGGTGAAGGTTAAATCGTATTCCATCGCGCCAGGGATGAAACTGACGTGAATCATGGCTTGAGCGATATCGTTGTTAGCGTTAGCGATGGCTAAATCGCTGACGGCGTTGATCGCGCCTTTGTTCATGACCGCGACGAAAGAGGAGTCGTAGAAGGTCGTGATGAGCATCATCAGGACGATGACGATCAAAAGCGGCCATTTTTTGAGGGTATATTTGCCAATGCGAGCCCAAATCCGGAGATTGAGCTTATCCGGCAGTTTTTCTTCTTCGATTTCGTTTGCCATAAGTTCTCTCCTTTCTAGGCCATCTTGCCTTGGATCGTGGCGATCCGCTGATAAAGGCCGGGTTGCTTCAATAGCTCTTCATGGGTTCCCATCTCGGAAACCTTGCCATCTTCCAAAACGACGATGAGATCAGCATCGCGAGCCGTGGAAACCCGGTGGGTGATGATGAGAGTGGTAGTGTTCTTTTCCCATTCTTTGAGGTTTTGGCGAATCGCGAGATCCGTTTCGGTGTCGACCGCGGAGAGCGAGTCATCGAAAATGAGGACCGGGGCGTTCGAAATGATGGTCCGGGCGATGGCGACGCGCTGCTTTTGCCCGCCCGAAAGCGACATGCCTTTTTCGCCGACGGCGGTGTCATAGCCATCCTTGAATTTGGTGATGGTGTCGTCAATCGCGGCGATTCGGGCCGCCCGTTGGACTTCCTCTTTGGTGGCCTTCTTGTTGGCCATCAAGATGTTCTCGCTGATGGATTTGCTAAAAAGGAAAGGATCCTGAAGAACCGGAACGACGTTCCGTCTTAAGTAAGCTTTTTGGATGTCTTTGAGTTCGACCCCATCGATCTTGATTGAGCCCGAAGTGTAGTCGTAGAGGCGGGTCAATAGGAGAGACAACGTACTTTTGCCGCTTCCGGTCTTGCCCATGATAGCGACGGTTTGCCCCGGCTTGATCGTGAAAGAGACGTCGTGGATGACGTCAACGGTCCCGTCATCGTATTTAAAGCCAGCATGATCGAAAACGATTTCGCCTTTGATCGCGGGGGTGAGACCATCCCAAGTATCTTCAAGGGGTTCATCAAGGATGAGACGAACTCGGTCGCTGCTGGCAATATATTGGCCCATGTTGGACAAACTGGTAGCGACTTCGCGTAAGGGCCAGACCATCATGTTGACGAAAAGGGTCGACAAGACGAGAGTGCCCGCTCCGATTTCACCGGTATAGCAAAGGTAAATGCCGAAAAGAAGCGCCACGAGTTTGGAACCGAAAACGAAGATATCGCTTGAGGAAAAGAAGAAGGCGGAAAGCTTGCGCCATTTGATGAATTTCTCGCGGTAATCGGTGAGGTTATTCTCGAAGGAATTGATTTCGTAGACTTCGGCGTTGAAGGCTTTGACGATGCGAACGGCCGAAAGATTCTCGGAGATTTTGTCGGTCATCTTGCCCTCGGAGTCATCCGTGGCCCGATAAAGCTTGCGGACGTATTTGATGAGGAAGAAGGAATAGACGAACATCAAGGGGAATAGGGCCAGGGCAACTAAGGTGAGCTTCCAGGAGATCGTCATCAAAATGCTGAAGCAGAGGAGCACCATCCAGAAAGTCCAGTTGAAATTGCTGACATCGGCGATCAGGAATTTGCGCAGTAAGTCAAGGTCGCGGGTGCAGGTTTGGATGAGATCGCCGGATTTGTTCTTCTTATAATAAGAATAAGGAAGGCGTTCAAGGTGGTCGAAGACCGTGAGCTGCATGGAGCCGTTGATGACGGCGGCGACATAGGAGCGCATGCCCATCCGCAGCAAGGACATCAAGGCGGCTACAACCGCGGAAACCGCGATGGCAGTGGTCAATACCTGAATTTCGTTATCGAGCAAAAATTGAGCGCCCTTCCCGCCGGTGATCAACCAAATAACCCAGCTTTCGACGTAGCGGGCTTCCCCGATATCGGTGGCGGCAAGCGTTTTGCCGGATTTTAAGGCGGCAGAGGATGTCAATACATCCACCAAAACTTTGCTTAAAAACGTCATGAAAACCTGAGACACGATCATGGCGATTTGCGCGACGAGGGAGAGGAAATAAAGTTTTTCATGCCCATGGATGAGCTTGTGGCAGGTCGAAATCAATTTGTTCATAGTGCCTTGTTATTCTAACAAGAGTCTCAAAAAAGTCATTCTTTTTCGCGTCAAAATGCTAGAAAGGGCTTTCGCAAGGCTTTTTTCCTAGTTCCAGCGCACAAGTTTTGCATCTCGCCCCACCCTTAAAAAAAGGTTTGCTATAATATAACCAATATGGAAAACAACCCCCAGGAAGCATTTTGGCGCAATTCTGTCGGCTACATCATCTATCCCGAGTCCTTCAAGGATAGCAATAACGACGGCATCGGCGATCTCGGCGGTATCATTTCGAAACTGGATTATTTAAAAGATCTCGGCGTCAATCTTTTGTGGATCGGCCCGATTTTCGCTTCGCCGATGGATGACAACGGCTACGATGTGAGCAACTATTACGCGATCAACCCCAAATACGGCACGATGGGGGATCTCGAGACGCTCATTAGGGAGGCCCATGGTCATGGCATTCGGATCCTTTTGGATTTTCCGCTCAATCATACTTCGGATGAGCATCCGTGGTTCCAGTTGGCGTTAAAAGACCCCGAAAGCAAAGAGCGGGGCTACTATTTCATCCAAAAGGGGAAAAAGGTCAACGACCAACTTCTCCCACCCAATAATTGGAAGGGTTTCTTTGCGACTTCCGCTTGGCAAAGAATCGACAATAGCGATGATTTCTACCTTCATATTTTCAGTAAGAAAATGCCTGATGTGAATTGGGCCAATCCCGATCTTCGGGAACAATATTACCAAATCGCCCGTTTCTATTTGGACAAGGGCGTCGATGGCTTCCGTCTCGATGCAGTGGCTCATTTATCGAAGGATTTGACCTTTAGCGATTCCGCGCTTCCGGGCGATAAAGAAGGCTTGGTTTATGACACCAGCAAATTCTCGAATCGTCCTGAGCTTTTCGATTATTTGCAGCTCTTCAAAAAGAACGTTCTCTCCCATTATTCCTGCTGCACCGTCGGGGAAGCCGGGGGCAATATCAGCCCTGAGGATGCTCTCAAGATGGCCGACCGCGAGAATGGGTCGATTTCGATGGTTTTTAATTTTGATACGGTTTGGAACAATGGCAACTATGGTTCGATTGGCAAGAAAGACGAGGACATCAAAACCGATGTGCTTTCCCTCAAGTCGAACTTTATGCGTTGGTATAACGTCTGCCACGACAAAGCGGACATGCCCGTTTATTGGTGCAACCACGATCACCCGCGGGTGGTGAGCCAATATGGCTCGGTGGCCTACCGGAACGAATCGGCGAAAATGCTTCTCACGACATTGCTTTTCCTTTATGGAACGCCATTCCTTTATAATGGCGAAGAAATCGGCATGAGCAACGCAACCTATGGGAAAGCGGAGGATTATTTCACCGATGTCGGCACGAAAAACGATGTCATCGCCTGCCGGAAAAATGGTTATAGCGAAGAACAGATTTTATCGTATTTGCATCGTTGCTCCCGCGTCAATGCCAGAACCCCGATGCAATGGGACGATACGCCCAATGCTGGTTTCTCGATGGCCAAGCCCCTCAATGCGGTCAATCCCAATTACAAAGAAGGCGTCAATGCCCTCGATGAGATGAGGGACGCTTATTCGATTTTGAATTTCTATCAATACGCGATTGCCTTACGGCGCGATCCTCTCATCAATGAGCAGGTCCTCAATGGGCCTTTAAGCCTCCTTGACCCGAACCACCCCGATGTTTTCGCTTATCTTCATGATGGCGGCAAGAAACTAGCGGTCATTTCGAATATGCGGCCGTATCAGGTTTATTTTACCTTCTATTATGAGATTGCCGATGTCTTGCTTCACAATTGCGATGGGGTGATTCTCCAGAATCACGTCTTTACTTTGCGTCCCTACGAAAGTTTCTTATTGAGGCTGAGATGAACAAGTACTATTTCTTTTTGGCGAGCGGCGCCATCAAACGCGAGGAATTAGCCTCGGCGCTTGATGGGCTTGGCTTAGCCTATGACATCAACTATCTCGCCGAGAACAAAGGCTATGTTTTAGCCGATGAGACTTTCGCGGTGATGCTCCAGGGGATTGTTTTGATGATTCATGATGACATCGGGGTCACCATCTCGTTTTTGGCCGCCCATAAAGGCGGGCCGCTCGAAGAAAAGCTTTTGCAGAAATCCTTGGCCTATTTCCCCAACCAGTGTCTTTTTCTTTCCGATGTGCTGATGAAGGAATTCTCCTTTGGCGATTTTTCTTCGCTCCCTTTGCTTTCGGCTGAGTTCAAAGGCGTAAGCCACGAGCTTTTGCTCACGGCGGGTAGTTTCTTGCGCTGTGGGCTTAACGCCTCTTTGGCTGCCGAGACCTTGATCATCCATCGGAACACCTTCAACTATCGTTTGGCCCAATTCATCGATAAAACGCAGCTTGATATCCGCGATTATCATAACGCTCTTCTCTTGGAGATTTATTTTCAATTGGGCAATCCTCATTAGCGTTTTTTAATTTTTGTTTTGTTGAAAATAGCGGTGCGGTCTGCTCTTTTTCTTTTCTTTATTCGATTTGTGCACTATGCACAAGTTAACGGAAAGCAAGAGGGTATAATAAAGCCATATTTGGAGGAAATAGTTCCATGTCTCTTTTTAAGAAGAAAGAAGAAGCGACCGGTTTGAAGCCGGGCGAAGGCCAAGGCGTCGTCTCGAAAGCCGACATCAAAGCCCGCAAGAAGGAATTAGCCGAAGAAAAGAAGCAAGCCCCGAAAGAGAAGCCGGCCGATTTGGCTTATGTTTCGCTCCGCCACGTCGATAAGGTCTACGACAATAACGTCCAAGCCGTCTACGATTTCACCTTGGATATTCAAAAACACGAATTCATCGTCTTCGTCGGGCCGTCGGGCTGTGGCAAATCCACGACCCTCCGAATGATCGCCGGGCTTGAAGATATCACCAACGGCGAACTTTACATCGATGGCGAATACAGCAACGATCGCTCGCCGAAAGACCGCGATATCGCGATGGTCTTCCAGTCTTATGCGCTTTATCCGCATATGACCGTTTACAACAACATGGCGTTTGGCCTTAAGATCCGCCATTTGCCGAAAGCGGAGATCGATAAGCGGGTCCACGATGCCGCCAAGATTCTTCAAATCGAAGAATACCTCGATCGCAAGCCGAAAGCCCTCTCCGGTGGTCAACGTCAGCGTGTCGCTCTCGGCCGCGCCATCGTTCGCAACGCCAAAGTCTTCTTGATGGATGAGCCACTCTCCAACCTCGATGCAAAACTCCGGGTTCAGATGCGCAGCGAAATCATCAAGCTTCACGAAGCCCTTAATGCCACGACCATTTACGTCACCCACGACCAGACCGAAGCCATGACTATGGCCAGCCGCATCGTCGTCATGAAGTTAGGCTACATCCAGCAAATCGGCTCGCCGATTGAGATTTATAACCATCCGGCCAACATCTTCGTCGCTGGCTTCATTGGCTCGCCTTCGATGAACCTCATCAAGGCCACTTATGAAAAAGGCGTCGTCACCTTGAGCGATGGCAAGAAGATTCCTTGCCCCGCCGAAGTGAAGAAAGCCCATGACGACTTCTATAAAGCCGAAGTGGAGCGCCTACAAAAAGCCATTGCCGAGATGGAGAAAGATCCGAACGCTAAGCCCGAGGAAGTCCAAAAGCTCCACGCTAACTTAGAAAAAGATCAAACCGCTCTCTTAGCGGCCCATCCGGTGGTCTATGGCATCCGTCCGGAAGATATCCACGAAGCCGATAAAGGGGACTACAAGCTCAAAGTTGCCGTCGCCGAACTTCTTGGCCACGAGTACTATATCCACAGCGATTTCGCGGGTATCGACCTCGTCGCGAAGATTCCGCTCACCCATGAAATCAAATTGGGCGACACCATCAGCGTCAGTTTCGAAGAAAGCAAAGCCCACATCTTCGATCCGGAAAGCGAGAAGCGCATTTACTAATTTACTCTCAAGTGAGGCCCGAGGAAACTCGGGCCTTTTCTTTCGCTTTGTTTTTTCCGAACTTATGCTATAGTGAACTTGACGAAAGGAAAAAAGAAATTCATGAAAAAAGCAGGAATTGTCTTGTTCTGGTGCGCGATGGGGTGTCTCGTGGTGGCGATCGTATTCCTATCCTTATTGATCGGGGATTTGGGCAGTGGTCTCAATTTTGCCTTTGGCTTGACCGGGCTTCTTGGAGTTCTCATCGCCTTGATTTGTTTGGCGATTTCGCTCGTGCTTTTCTTAAAGGATGATGACGCCCACAATCTGGGCGAAAGCGCGGATGACGCGCCGAAAGCCCACTAAGGGTCATTTAAAAATAGCAATTCCCGCAAGAATGGCTATTTTTTCTTTTCAGTTTCGGAAACGTTCAACCACTTTGGCTTTATCCAAAGCGAGGAAGAGAGGGATCGCGAGGATCGCGCTTCCATAGGCTTGGACGCAATCGAAGGCCGAATTGACGATACCCTCTTGTCCTAAAAGAACGTAGTAGCAGAGCAAATAGGCTAAAACCTCAAAAGTTCCACCAACAAAAGGCGAGACAAAGCGAAGGATATTTTTATTTTTTAGGACATTGTATAAAAGCCCTGTCGTTAGACCCATCAGCCCTTTGGCGAGGACGGTCCAGGGGGCATACACTCCAAAGCCCAGGAAGAGATCGGACAAGGCACCGCCGAGGATGCCAATGAGGGCTCCTTCGAGGGGGCCAAGCACCATTGAGGCTAAGAGATTAACGATGTCACCGAAATTGAAATAACCCGCTCCGCCGGCATACGGGATTTTCAAAAAGGCAGTCATGACGAAAGAAAGAGCGCCAAATACGGCAACGGCGCTCATCTTCGCAATGAGAGTATTTTCTCTACTTTTCCCCATCGCCGCCTACCTTCTTTTTGTAAGAAGAGTGGTAGCCGCCTTTGTTAAAGCGCTTCGCCCCGTAAGAAGAATGACCATAGTTCGAGTGCTCACCCGAGCTGTGCCCATAGTTTTTGTGCTCGCCATAACCGCCATGCCCATACGACTTATGTTCGCCGTCGCCGTGCCCATAGCTCTTGTGCTCGCCATACGGCTTGTGATCGTAGGATTTGTGCTCCCCATAGCCTTCGTGGTTCCCATAACTCTTGTGTTCGCCATACGACTTGTGTTCGCCGTCGCCGTGCCCATAGCTCTTGTGCTCGCCATACGGCTTGTGGTCGTAGGATTTGTGCTCCCCATAGCCTTCGTGGTTCCCATAGCTCTTATGTTCCCCATAGGGTTTGTGTTCGTAGGAAGAATGCTCGCCATACGGCTTGTGATCGTAGGATTTGTGCTCGCCATAGTCGTTATGGCCATAGCTCTTGTGTTCACCATAAGAGGAATGCTCTCCATAACTCTTATGGCCATAGGAAGAGTGTTCGCCATAGCTCTTGTGCCCGTAGGATTTATGTTCGCCATAACCGCCTTCGGAATGCTCGCCATCATTATGGCCATAGGCTCGCTCGCCATACGGCTTATGAGAATAGGAATTATGGCCCGGATAAGAACCTTCGGAGGAGTGGGAGTAGCCGTGCGAGAAATGCCCACCATGACCGTGCATCCGTTTCGCTTTCTCGTTTTCTTTCTTTTGCAAAAGCCGTCGATCCATGTCTTCTTGGGTAATGACACCCGCTTTGACTTGATCTTGCAGCTCTTTTTTCTCCGCTTCTTTTTTGAGATTTCGCGCTAAGCGGGCTTGTTTGACTTCTTCGCTCTCGCCGAGCAAGAAGTCCAACGAATCGGTTTCCGCATAGACTTTGATGCCGTTGGCGATCAAAAGCCTGGCGGTCACGCCTAAACCTTCAATGTGGGTGTGAGTGAAATTGCCATCGTCGATATGACGGGGCCCGCAGGAAGGCGAATTGTCTTTGAGAATCGCGATGCGAATGCCAAAATATTTGCAGGCTTTGAGGGCAGCCTCGGCTCCGGCATTATAAGCGGCTGTCACGTCTTTCCCCGTGGCAGTTACAACGCTGTTTTTCCGGATTTCCGCCGGATCGCGCGGCGTTGATAATCCTCCCGCGACTTCGGGGCAGAAAGGAACGAGCTCGTATTTTTTTGCGAGTTCCTCGGCGAAGGGGAAAGGATTCTCCCCGCCATCGTAACGACATTTTTCGCCCACCAAGCAGGCGCTGATCAAGATTTTTTCCATTGCACGAGTAGTCTACTCTTTTCTTATTCACTTTTCTACGTGCGCCCGCGGAAAGCGCTTCTAAGGGATGAAAAGAGTTTTTCTTTTCGGTGGCGGCTTCTTCCTTGAGGTGGCTATAATAGTTCGCATGGTTGAGCAATGGGAATTACATTTTGGCGAGAAGGTCTACCCTTGCGTCGTAACCTATAAACGGATGCGAAACATCCGCTTTCATTTCGACAAGGACGGCAAGACCTTTTGTGTTTCCTGCCCCAATCGGATTCCGAGGAAAACGTTGCAGGATGCCATCAATAAATTCTTTCCGAAAATGTTGAAAAAGATGGAATTTGAACCGCCTTATCAGGGCGATGAAGTCTATCTTTTCGGCGTGAAAACGCTGGTGGAAGGCTTTGGAACATTCGATGAGAAAAACCGCGAGAAATTCCTCAAGGCGAAACTGAAGGATTATCTGACGACGAGCGTTCCGTATTATGAACAACTCATGGGGGTAAAAACACCCTATAAATTTCGGGTTCGCAGCATGAAAAGCCGTTATGGGGTCAATAGTCAACGGACCCACACTCTTTCGTTTACGACCGCCCTGGTTCATTACGCGCCCGAGACTATCGCCTCCGTCGTCGTCCATGAATTGGCTCACGACTTCGTTTTCAACCATTCGCCTGCCTTTTACCAAATCGTTTATCACTATTGCCCGACTTATCCCGCGCTTCATGCTAAACTAAGAAAGCATCATTATGAGTGAAATCATTACCAGCAAAGACAACGCCAAAGTCAAAATGGCGTTTAAGGAAAAAGAAGGCAAAGGCGATTACTTCCTTGCCGAAGGCTTTCATCTGGTCGAAATGGCGGTGGCCAATCATCGAGCTGAGATGATTTTCAGTTTGAAGGATTACGCTTCCGACGTGCCGAATTATCTCGTCACCCCCGAAATCATCGCTAAGCTTTCCAGCACCGTTTCGCCTGAAGGCATCGTGGCATTTTGCAAAAAATCCCCTGCAAATCCCCCCTCAAACTCCCGCTTATTGTATTTGGATGATGTGCGAGACCCTGGCAATGTGGGGACTCTTTTACGAACCGCTTTGGCCTTTGGCTTTCACGATGTGGTTCTTTCCCGTTCTTCGGCGGAAGCGTATGCGAGCAAAGTTCTTTTAGCTTCTCAAGGAGCCATTTTCTCTTTGAACCTCAAAGAAAGCGAACAAACCCCCGAAGAGGATATCCGCGATCTCAAAGCTCGGGGTTACCGGGTGGTGGTGACCGACCTTAAAGCCGCTTTGCCGCCCGAAGAGATCAAAACCTTGGATGCACCATTGGCCTTAGTCTTAGGCAATGAGGCACGTGGGGTTGACCCCGAAGTGGTTGCCCTAGCCGATCAAGCCGTCCGAATCCCGATGAGCGGCATCGATTCCCTTAACGTGGCGATTGCCGGGGGAATCCTGATGTACCTCTTGGCACGAAAATAGAGGCTGTCATTTTAAAATTCTCGGTTATAATGGGGGCGGAGATATATGCCTATGAACAAGAAAACCTTATCCCTATTAGCCTTTACTCCGCTGCTCCTTGCTTCCTGCGGGGGCGGAAAGACTTCGACGAGCTCAGCAGTTTCAAGCTCGTCGGCCATTAGCAGCATCGATAGTGCTACTGGCTTCGCCGCTTTGAAAACTGGGCTCAAAGCTTTCGTGAACCGTGATAATTTCGGCTTTGATTACGCCCGGCCGACTCACACCACGAAATCCGATAACGATTTCACTTTGACCTACACTCCGATGGAAAACGACACGACCACCTCTTCGAGCGTGGCTGCCTCTTCCGCGAGTTCGAGCGTGGCAACTTCTTCGGACGTCGTCGACCCCAAGAAACCTTTCACTTTAGGGGTTTCTTTCTTCGCGAGCGACAAAGATTATCCGATGAACTTCTATCTCAACGGCGCCAAAGACGTTGTGGGCGATGACGTTTTGGCTTATACCAACTTGGATTACACGACCCTCCGTTTTGCCCAGGGCGACAAGAAACCGACCAATTATTCCGAAACGGGATTAACGCTTTACGCCTCGATGTCTTCGCTTTTTATGGATTTTTCCCAACTTTCTTCGACGACCATCAGCGCGATCAATTCGGCGGTTCGCTCAATCAAAGGCAATGAGAATTGGACTTTCCCTGAAGATCAGCGCGCCCAGGTCAAAATTCCCGACAAAGTGAATTCGGCGATTACCTATTTCCTGCCGCTTACAGATTATCTTCCGGTCTTAGTCGATGACGTGACAAAAGATCTCGAAGAGGACTATTCCGCGACGAATTCGTTTGGCCAAAGTTTCGCTCCCGATGGCGATTCGATCCTGTTCAAGATAAACATTACCTCATTCAAGAGCCTTTATACGTTATTGGTGACTTCCGTTAAAGCAGTGATCAATAGCAAAGGCGACGAGAAAACGCAATTTGCGGAGTGGACTCTCATCAACGACAGTGTCCTAAAGCCGATTAAGAAATACGGCGATTGCCTTGATACATTTAACATTTCGAGCACGCTTACCTATACCGCCAAAGGTTTGGACAAGATCGATTTCTCCTTGGATCTCAAGGCCAACCTCGATTCCTTGAAGACGGCTTACGCCAGTGATAATCCCTCGGGTTTTGTCACAGTCCTCAATGGTGGCGGAACCCTCAAAGCGGTCATCGATAAAGCCGCGACGATTCCAACCCCGACCCCAGCCCTTAGCACCTATCCGGAACTTCCGGCCATCACCTTGACGAGCGGAGATCAGACCGCTTGACCTTAGACCTCTCGAAAGAGAGGTTTTCTCTTTCTTTATCATGAAAAGGGATTAGAATAAACCTGTTCGAAGAAAAGAAAGAGTACTCCTTTCGAAAGTCTTGTCTGGGAAGGGCGAAGAGAGAAACCGCCCTAGGATAGAAAAGAGGAAGTTCGTCTTGGAGAACGAAGAAGAGATTCTTCCCTCGGCGGGGTTAACGCCAGCAAAGCCTGAAACGGGATTACTGTTTTCAGGGAATGGGATGGCACCGCGGAAATCTCCGCTCCCGGCCGTCTTTTTATTTTCTAAGGAGGCTCCGCATGGAAGAGCTTAACAAAGTCGAAGCGATTAAGGAAAAGGCTTTAGCTGAAATCGAAGCGGCTAAAAACCTCGATGAACTAACACGGGTTCGCAATACCTATCTCGCGAAGAAAAGCGAATTGATGTCGTTAATGGGGGCGATGAAAGACATCCCCGTTGAAGAGCGGGCCAACTATGGCAAGGCCGTCAATGCGGTCCGCAGCGCCGTCGTCGAAGCGTTTAATGCGAAAAACGCCGCCTTGGAGAGCGAAGCGCTAAACGCCAAACTCCAAGCCGAGAAAATTGATATTTCTTTGCCCGGTCGCACCCATTTATCGGCGCCGATCAACCCGTATTACATCATCATTGATGAAATGACGGAGATTTTCGCCTCAATGGGTTTTGAGATCGTCGAAGGACGCGACGTGGAAACCGACCACTTCAATTTTGAACTCCTCAACGTGCCGAAAGACCATCCGGCCCGCGATATGCAGGATACCTTTTATATCGATGATTCCTTGTTATTAAGAACGCAGACCTCGGCAGCTCAAGCTCACACGATGATCGCGAAGGGCGGCAAAGAACCGATCCGGATGATCTGCCCGGGGAAATGCTACCGCCGCGATGACGATGACATGACCCACTCGCATGAGTTCGGCCAAATTGAAGGCCTCGTGGTCGATAAGGGAATTTCCTTAGCCGATCTCAAAGGGACCTTGGAACTCTTCGTGAAAAAGATGTTTGGCGAAAAGCGGGAAATCCGCCTTCGTTCTTCCTATTTCCCTTTCACCGAGCCTTCGGTCGAAGTCGATGTCTCGTGCGCCAATTGCGGCGGCAAAGGCTGCTCGATGTGCAAAGGGACGGGTTGGATTGAGATTCTCGGGGCGGGCGAAGTCCATCCCCATGTATTAGAGATGTGCGGCTATGACCCGAAAGTCTATAGCGGTTTTGCTTTTGGCATTGGCATCGAACGGGTGGCGATCTTACGCTATGGGGTTGATGACATCCGTCGTTTCTATCAAAACGACCTCCGTTTCATCAAGGATTTCTCGGAGAAATAAGGAGCAGTTATGAAAGTATCATTAAATTGGTTGAATCAGCTGGTCAAGGTCGATGATCTTGACCCGAAAGAGATTGCGAATAAGCTGACCTTCGCCGGAGTGGAAGTGGAAGACATTTTCACGATGGCTAAAGCGAGCAACTTGGTGATTGGCCACATTCTTTCGTGCGAGAAGCACCCGGATAGCGACCATCTCCATGTCTTACAAGTTGATGAAGGAAAGAAATATGGCGTTCACCAAATCGTCTGCGGCGCGCCGAATGCCCGGAAAGACCTCAAAGTCATCGTCGCCCGCGAAGGCGCCGTTTTGCCCTTGGTCACGATTCAAAAGTCGGAGATCCGTGGCGTCGTTAGCGATGGGATGTGCTGCGCGCTTTATGAACTGGGCGTCGACAAGAAATTTTTAAGCGAAAAACAGTGCGCAGGCATAGAAGAACTCCCCGATGATGCGGTTATTGGCAACGAAGACGTCTTAGGCTATTTGGGTCTCAATGACACGATTTTGGATCTTTCCCTATTGGCCAATCGGAGCGACCTCAACGCGATGGAAAACGTCGCCCTTGAAGTCGGCACGCTTTTCTCCCGCGAAGTCCATTTGCCGGAAATTAAGAGCTTGCCTCGTGAAAAGAGTGATTTCGTGGTGTCTTCTTTGACCCCGAAATGCCCGATGTTCCTCGCGGCAACCGCTTCGAATCTCGTTACCCGTCCTTCGCCGATTTGGTTGCAGCGCATTCTCACGAGCGAAGGCGTTCGCAGCATCAATAACATCGTCGATATCGGCAACTACGTGATGCTCTTAACAGGGCAGCCGCTCAACATGTATGACCTCGACAAACTCCCGAAAAAGGAATTGGTCGTGAAAGAGGATGTCGCTGGGGATTTCTTGGCGATGGATGAGAAGCATTACGCGCTCCAAAAAGGTGATTTGATCGTCACTTCCGCGGGGGAAGGCATGTGCTTAGCCGGCATCATGACCTCGAAAGCTTGCGCGGTAGATGAAAAAACGAAGAACGTCGTGGTGGAAGCCGCTCTTTTCCAAGGCGCGGCGATCCGCCACACCTCGAATCGTTTGGGCTTAGTCAGCGAATCCTCGTCACGCTTCGTCAAGGGCTTAAACCCCGATCAGGCTGAACGGGTCATCGCCTTGACGCTGATGCTTTTGCACGATCTGGCCAGCGCCAGCAGCGTTTCGAGCACTGTGACTTACGACACGCTCTCCCACGAAAAGAAGATGATCAAGACCTCGTTAGGCTATATCAACGCTCGGCTTGGAACTCAGTTCACCTTGGCGGAAGTCAAAGCCGTTCTGAGCCGCGATCATTTGAAGTTCGCCGAAGAGAAAGGCGAAGATTTCACCTTGGAAATTCCGTCTTACCGCATCGATATGGGCGGGGAAGCCGACGTGAGCGAAGAGGTGATTCGTCTATTGGGTTTCGACCATATTCAAAGTCGCTTGCCGAACGCTTCGCTCTCAGTCCAAGGGGGTTTATCGCCTCGCCAGAAGGCCAAGTTGGCGGTGCGGCGCTATCTTCGGGGAAACGGCGTGGTGGAGTGCATCACCTATTCTTTGGTGAATGCGAAGCACGCCGATAGTTTCGCCTATCTCAATCAAGGCGAAGACTACAAATTGAAGAATCCGATGACGGATGATCATGCCTATCTCCGCAAGAATTTACTCTGGAGTTTGGTCGATGTCGCCTCATATAACGTGGCCCACCAAGAGAAGAACCTTGCCTTTTACGAGATTTCCGATTTGGATCAGCCTGGCAAAGCAAGTACCCATTTGGCGGTGGTCCTCGTGGGCGAAGAAGAGATTCAAGGCAGCTTAGTGAAGCGGCCTTACGATTTTTACTCGCTCAAAGGCCTTTTCGAAGGCATCATGGCGCTACTGGGCATCAACGAAAATCGCTATTCCTATCAGCGTCTCGTTTCGGATAAGAACGAATTCCATCCAGGCCAAAGCGCCGGGATTTATTTGGGCAAAAGCTTGGTTGGCGTCCTTGGCGCTTTCCATCCTTCGCTTTTAAAAGAAGAAGATTTGGGCAAAACCGCAGTCGGAATGGAACTCGACCTCGGCGCGTTCCTCGAGCTCAAGACCTCTGCGACGAAAGCTTCGATCCCATCCCGTTTCCCGTCGATGAGCCGAGATTTGGCATTCGTGGTGGATCAAAAAGTCACTTACGAAGAGATTCGCCGCGAGATCAAACACACGGATAAGCTGATTCAGAACGTCGAACTCTTTGACCTTTATCAAGGCGAGAACATCGCCGAAGGGAAGAAGAGCATGGCGCTTACCCTCACCTTCGTTTCGGAGGAACGAACCCTCAAAGACGAAGAGGTCAATGCGGTCGTCGATAAAGTCATCGGCGCCCTCAAGATGCGCTTTTTAGCGGAGATTCGCCAATGAACAAACTGGCCAAAGCTTCGATTATCAAGGGCCGGGCCCTGAATCTTCGCCAGGATACTCGCTTTGAAGGCTATCCGCTTTCTTATCCGGTCGATGCGGTGAAGAAGTGCCATTACGACGTGAAAGTGGAGCGAATTGGGGATTACGCCCATGCCACTTTTACGATTAGCGCCACCCTCACCGTTCGCGATTCCCGGGATAACGTCCCCTTCGATGACAAGGTCGTTTTGAAAGAAGACATCGATATTTTGGATGAGGAAGATTCGGCGGGGGAAGGTTTCGTGGTCTCGGGCGGCGATATCGATCTCGATGAGCTGGCTCTTCGGATCATTGTCTCTTCTTTGCCCATCCGTTTAGTTCGAAACGAAACCATCCCACTTCCGAAAAGTGGGAAAGGTTATCGTTTCCTTACCGAAGAAGATTCGGTCAAGGAAAAAGAAGCAGAAGGCGATCCTCGACTGGCTGCTTTAAAGGATTTCAAGGTCGATAAATAACGTTTTTTATTCGATATTTACTAACTATTAGTAGATTTTCAGTAAAACTACTAGAAAACGACTAACCCTGTTAGCCGTTTTTCTTTTCTTCCGACAAAATTCGTCAAAATAAATCTTTACGCGCGGAAAGCATAGTGCTACATTAATGGTGCGAGGTGGGAAATTTTGGGAAAATTCTACGGAACCTATTCTCGAACACTCGATGAGAAAAAGCGTCTCCAAATACCCAGCAAACTGGTGAAGGAAATGCCACACTCATTCTATGTTTTACGAGGTTTCGAAGGATGTCTCTCCATCTACGAGGAAGCCGAGTTCGATGCTCTCATGAGCAAACTCGAAAGCCTCTCCTATCTCAACGAAACCGCCCGAAACTACATTCGACTCTCTAGTGCCAGCGTTCAGGAACTCGATGTCGATTCGCACGGACGGATCACCCTCCCAACAGAACTTGCTGCGACCTATAAGATTTCGTACGACGTCGTCCTCATCGGGGTGCTTGATCACTTCGAACTTTGGGACAAAGCCGCTTATGAAGCCTATTTGGCCGAAAAATCCCCGCTGTACGAAAGTTTGGCGGAGGGGAGCTCCAAATAATGGAGCACATCAGCGTTCTGCTTAAGGAAACGTTCGATTATCTGGACGTTCGCGATGGTGGCGTTTATGCCGATTTGACCCTCGGACGCGGTGGGACTTCCAGCGAGATTCTCAAACGGAATCCCCATGGTCATCTCTACAGCTTCGATCTTGATGAAACGGCGATTGAAGAAAGCCGTCCTCGTCTTGAAGCCATCGGCAAAAATTTCACCCTCATTCATGCCAATTTCAAAGGCGTGAAGGACGAACTCGCCCGCTTAGGCGTTTCCGGACTCGACGGCCTCACAGCCGATCTCGGGGTTTCATCTCCGCAATTCGATGACAGCGAACGAGGCTTCTCCTATCGGGAAGACGCGCCGCTCGACATGCGGATGAATCAGGAGCAAACCCGGAGTGCCAAGACGATCGTCAACACCTACGAAGAGCATGAGCTGATCCGTATTTTCCGGGAATATGGCGAAGATCCCGACAGTGTCAGAGTCGCCAAAGCGATTGTTCGTGCCCGCGAGCAAAAGCCGATCGAAACGACGGGCGAACTTGTCGAGATCATCAAAGCGGCCAAGCCCATCACCTCATTGGTGAAAAAAGGGCATCCCGCCAAACAGATTTTCCAAGCTCTCCGGATCGAAACGAACGGGGAACTCGATAATCTGAAGACGATGCTAGATTCGCTAGATTCGCTCATTCTTCCGGAAGGAAGAGTGGTTCTCATCAGTTTCCAAAGTTTGGAAGACCGTCTCGTCAAAGAGGCGTTTCATCATCTCACGGTGGTGGAAGGATCTCGGCATGGAGTGGACCTCTTACCGAGCGAAATTCAACAAGCCCCCTTCGTCTCGTTAACTCGTAAACCTCTCGAGCCGAGCGAAAGCGAAATTGCCCATAATCATCGCGCCACAAGCGCGAAATTGCGCGCCATAGAAAAGAGGAAAGGAGATCAATCTTTATGAAAGACAAATTAGAGAAGACCGGACATAAAAAGTTCTATTACGACGTGAAGATGTTCTTCACCGTCCTCTTATTCGCTGTGGCCATTTTAGCCCTCGCCGCCATTCCGGTCGGCGTCACTTACAAGTTAGCGGAAGCCCAGGCGATGACGGAGCAATCCTCCACCTCGCAAGTGGTCTCTTCTACTAGCGTGGCAGCTTAAAAAAGAACTTCAAAAAGGAGGCACCAGGGTTTCCTGGCGCCTTTTTTGATTCCCAAAAAACTACTAAAATCCTCTTAAAGCGGTTGAGAAAACTTTCGAGGTATTCTATTATAGAATACGTTTTATGGAAAACTCGAAGTATACCGCCTGTCTTGAAATCAGTTCGTCTTACGCGAAATTCGCGGTGGGCAACGTTTTTCATAATCAGCCTGCCATCCTTTATTACGCCAAAAAACCATTAAAAGGCGGTTTAATCAAGGGCGAAATCGACAATCCGAAAGTGGTCCAAGAGGTCATCAAGAATTTCTTGGATATCGAAGATGAGAACCTCGGCCTCAAGATCAATGGCACTTCGGTCAGTATCGTCGTGCCTCCTTTAGGCTTTCAAATCTATCGTTATCAAACGGTCACCAACGTCATTGCCTCGACCTCGATCATCGATAAAATCGATATCGCCAACGTCATGTCGCTCGTGAAAAAAGAGCCGATTCCTTACGGCAACGTGATCGTCGACATCGTTCCTGATGCCTTCATTCTTTCAAATGGCAAAGGCTACGCCAACCCGCCTTTAGGCGAGAAAAGCGATTCCTTGGCCGTCCAAGCCAAGGTCCATACCTTGCCCGAGAAGATGCTTTATGACTACAAGAGCACCGTTGAAGGCGCGGGCTTCCGCGTGAAGAGGGCCTGCGTCGCTTCCTATTGTGCCTCCCAGCTGATCGCCACCGACAAGACGATGCCCGAGACCTATGTTTACGTCGATATCGGCGCTCACTTGACCACGGTTTCCTTTATCGGGAAGACCTCGCCCTTTGGCTCTTTGTTCTTTGCCGAAGGTGGCGATGATTTGACCCAGGCCATCAGCGATGCTTTCGCAGTTTCGCCCTCCGATGCCGAACTTCTCAAAGAGAAGTATGGCTACGATCCCCGTTCCTCGAAATATCAAATGCCGCTCATCAAGAGTAAAGACGAAGATGGCAAACCAACCGTCTATTACCAAAACAACCTCAACGCGGTGATTGAAGCGTTCTTCGACACCTACGATTCGCTCCTCAATAACGCCATCATGACGTTGCTCAGCAAGAAGATGGCGGCTGATGGAATCGAGAAAATTCCGCTCATTTTCGGCGGGGGCGGTTCGCTCCTTTATGGCTTAGCCAATTTACTCGTTTCTTCGATTGGCAAGCGTTCCTATTACATTTATACCCCGAAGGTCATCGGCGCCCGCGATCCGGGAGCGATCAACCTTTTAGGCCTCATCTGTGCCGAAGGCGCTTATCGCGGCACCTTAGAAGACAATTACCATGGCGTTTCAACCCTCTCGAGGGATCGCCAGTAAGGAGAAGAAGACATGGATACTTTCCAGAAAAATGCCGTCGACGACCTCGATAACTTTGAGCCGGTCGCACGCATCATCGTGATTGGCGTGGGCGGAGCGGGCAATAACGCCGTGAACCGCATGATCGACGAGAACATTCAAAACGTTGAATTTTATGTGGCCAATACCGATAAGCAAGCTTTGGCGACCTCGAAAGCCCCGAACCGGATTGTTTTGGGCGAAGAAGTGACCAAGGGCCTTGGCGCTGGCGGCGATCCCGCGGTGGGCAAACAAGCCGCCGTCGCTTCGACCGAAGTCATCAAGAACATCGTCAAAGGCGCGGATATGGTCTTCATCGCGGCTGGCATGGGAAAAGGCACCGGCACCGGTGCGGCCCCAGTCATCGCGAAAATCGCGAAGGATTCCGGCGCTTTGACCGTCGCAATCGTCACTCGTCCTTTCACTTTCGAAGGGCCGAAGCGGATCAGCAATTCCGTCGAAGGTTTAAGCGAACTCAAAGACGCGGTGGATTCGATCATCATCGTCAGCAACGACAAACTCCTCATGAGCAGCGGCAACGCCCCGATCGATCAAGCCTTCAAAGAGAGCGATCGAATCTTGGCCCAATCGGTCAAAACGGTGGCTGACCTCATTTTGATGCCCGCCCTCATTAACCTGGATTTCGCCGATGTCCGTTCCACTTTAAAAGGAAGCGGCATTGCCCTCATTGGCTTTGGCACGGGACAAGGCCCGAACAAAGCCGAAGACGCGGCTGAAAATGCGATTAACTCGCCCTTGCTCGAAGCTTCGATTTCCGGAGCGAGACGCGCGATTTGCGCGGTGACCTGCGGTTCTGGTGTCACTCTTTATGAAGCTCAGGAATGCGTGGCCCGCATCAATGAGCAAGCCGGCGGCGCCATCGATATCAAGTTCGGTGTTTCGATCAACCCGAATCTCACCGATTCGATCGTCGTTAGCGTCATCGCCAGCGATTTCACCGAAGAGTATGATTTCACCTCGGTTCCGCAAGTCGCGATTCCGAAAGACAAGAGCCAGCTCGGCGCTGGTGTTGATTCCGTCCAGAAAGAAACCGTTGCCAAAATCGAAGAAAGCCAAGATAAGAGTGGCGATAAACAAGAAGATCTCGCCGGCGATATCCTCCCGGACTTCCTCAAGGGCGGCTCGGGCGATGATTCGACGGGCGGCGGCCGTTATTGATGAACAGATTCGCTTCAAATTGAGGGCCTTGCTCTTCTCAAAAGAAGAGAATGGCCCTTTTTCTTGCATTTTTGGGGCTCTCTCCTTATAGTTAGCGTGGCGAAAAAAGAAGACAAAAGACCGAGTAGAAGACGCCAGCGAGCCCCTTGGATGAAAACGGGGCATCTCGAAAAGCCATCGCTTCTGAGCCTCTAAGCCGAACGAAGTAAGCTTGGCGTTCTCCTTGCGTTAAAAGGAAACGAGGGCAGCGAAAGCTGAACTAAGGTGGTACCGCGCAAGGTTGCGCCCTTAGGAAAACTGAGGGCGCTTTTTTTGTCCTCAAAGGGAGAATTATGGAAATCAAAGACACGTTGCTGTTTCCGAAAACCGGCTTTGAAATGCGGGGAAATCTGACCCAAAAAGAGCCGGTGATGATCAAGAAATGGCAAGATCAAAAACTTTATGAGGCGATGAATGAGAACCGCGAGGGATGCGAAGAATATCTCCTTCATGATGGTCCTCCTTACGCCAATGGCGATATCCATTGCGGGCATATGTTGAACCGCTTACTCAAGGATTTCGTCGTCCGTTATCAGAATATGAAAGGCCATAAAACTCCCTTTGTTTTCGGTTGGGACACCCATGGCCTACCCATTGAAGTCAAGCTCACCAAAAGCGGCGTGAACCGCAAGAGCATGTCCATTCCGGAATTCCGTAACCTTTGCAAAGATTACGCCTATAAGCAAGTGGATCGGCAAAAAGCTCAGATTCTTCGCCTTGGCTGCTTAGGCGATTATGAGCATCCTTATTTAACCTTATTGCCGGAATTCGAAGCTCGCGAGATCGATGTTTTCGCCGCGATGGCGTTAAAAGGATTGATCTACAAAGGCTTGAAGCCGGTTTATTGGAGCCCTTCAAGCGAGTCCGCTTTGGCGGAAGCTGAAGTCGAATACCAAGACGTTTTAGCCAAAACGATGTACGTTTCTTTCGCTATCGCCGATGGCAAAGGCTTGCTTCCGAATGACGCTTCGATCGTCATTTGGACCACGACCCCGTGGACTATTCCCGCGGATTTAGCTCTCACGGTCAACCCGCTATTTGAATACGGCCTCTTCGACACGAACCGGGGCAAGCTTGTCTTCTTGCTCTCTTTAAAAGAGCATTTAAGCGAGGAATTATCCCTCACGAAATGTGAGCTTTTAAAGAGCTTTAAAGGTCAGGAGATGGAATACATCACCGTCCATCATCCGCTTTATGATCGTTTGTCGACAGTCATCGTCAATTCTTTCGTCACCGAAGATTCGGGCACGGGCGTCGTTCACACCGCGCCGGACCATGGCGTCGATGACTTCAATGCCTGCCTTAAATATGGAATCAAACCCTTCTGCCCGGTCGATGAACGGGGCTATATGCATCTCGAGGAAAACGATCCCTGCAATGGCAAGTTCTATGCCGACGCGAACGACATCGTGATCGAAGAACTCAAAGCGAATGGGCATTTGCTCAAAGAAGTCGATATCACTCACTCATATCCGCACGATTGGCGGACGCATAAGCCCATCATTTTCCGGGCGACTCCGCAATGGTTCTGTTCGATTGAACCGATCCGCAACGAACTTCTCGAAGCGATTCACCAAATCCATTGGGAACCCGCTTGGGGCGAACAAAAGATGGTCAATATGATCAAAGATCGGACCGATTGGTGCATTTCGCGCCAAAGAGCCTGGGGCGTTCCGCTTCCGATCATCTATAACGAAGATGGCTCGCCAATCGTCGAAGAAGCCGTCTTTAAACATATCCGTGACCTCATCGCCAAAGAAGGCTCCAACGCCTGGTTTAGCAAAGAAGCCAAAGATTTATTGCCAGAAGGTTACGCGAATCCCAAGTCGCCCAATGGAAATTTCCGCAAAGAAACGGACATCATGGATGTCTGGTTCGATTCGGGCAGTTCCTGGAATGGCGTGCTCCGGGAAAGAGGTTTAAAGTATCCGTCCGATCTCTATTTGGAAGGCAACGATCAATATCGGGGCTGGTTTAACGCTTCGTTGATTCTAAGCGTCGCTTATTCGGGCGTAGCGCCTTTTAAAAACTGCGTGACCCACGGCTGGGTCATGGATGAAAATTGGCAAAAGATGTCCAAATCGGCCGGAAATGGCATTGATCCCACCAAGGTCGCCAACCAATATGGCGCGGATTTGCTCCGTTTGTGGGCAGCGACGGTCAATTATGAAACCGATGTTCGCATCTCCGAAAGCCTGATTCAGGCCTCAAGCGAGCAATATCGGAAGATCCGCAATACCTTTAAGTTTATGCTTGGCAATCTCCAAAACGGGGATAAGTCCTACGTTCAACCGGAGAAAGCCCCAGAATTGACGACGGTTGACCGCTGGATCCTCGCGGAATGGGAGGGCGTGAAGAATCAAGCTCTCAAAGACTATGACGATTTCCATTTCGCCAGTGTTTCTGGCGCTTTGACGAACTTCCTTGTGGAGCTTTCGGGCTTCTACCTTGACTACGCCAAAGATAGTCTTTATTGCGACAAAGTCGATGCGACAAGACGTCAGGGCATTCAATACGTTCTCTATCGCTTGACCTATGAACTCTGCCTTTTGTATAACCCCATCCTTTCTTTCACTATGGATGAGGTCTATTCCTTTATCCCTGGTCATAAGAAAGCTTCGCCGCAACTTGAGGATATGCCAAAAGAAACTCACGAATTTGCCCCGGAAGTCTTAAAACAGTTCAATGATTTCAAGAGCTACCGCGACAAAGTCTTAAAGAGCCTTGAAGAAGCCAGAGCCTCAGGATTAATCGGAGCTTCAAGCGAAGCCGATCTTCATCTTTCACTGAAGGACGAAGCCTTAGGCGTCCTCTTAAAAGCCATGGGAGAAAAGGAAGTCGCTGATCTCTTCCTTGTCTCGCACGTCGAACTCAAGGACAATAAAGAGGACCGCATCGAGGTCTTAAAGGCCAAAGGCGAGCTTTGCGAACGCTGCCGCAATTACCGCGAAGACGTCCACGAAACGTCTTTAGGCCACCTTTGCGCACGCTGCGCTGAGGCAGTGGAGAAATAAATGGAAGAGAATAATCAACCGACAAAACCTGAAGAAAAGGCTAATCCGACGCCAGAAGCCGCCCCGAAGGCAAAAGAAGAGCACCCCAAGTTCGTTTGGACCTGGAAGAGTTTCTTCTTTTCGTTCGCGTGGCTTGGCATCCTGATGTTTGGTCTCGATCTTCTCAGCAAATGGCTGATTGTCTGGAACCTCGGGGTAACGTCCAATGAGCGTTACGCCGTGATTCCGGGTTTCTTCTATATTTGGCCTTTGACCAATCTCGGCTCCGCTTATGGTGCCGGTGGAGACAATCCGGCGATGCGTTACGTCTTCATTGTGATTTCCTGGGCGGCCTCATTTGCGATTCCTTACTTCTGGTATAAGCAGTTGTACAAGCACGATAATTTAATAAACTCTGTTTACATGCTCTGCTTCGCTGGCGCGATTGGCAATGCAATTGACCGCAGTTTCTATTGGCCGAACATCACCGGCTTCAGCGGGGTGGTGGACTTCCTCTCGATTCAGATTGGCAATTGGATCCCATTCGGTTCCTTCAATGTCGCGGACGCCTGTTTAGTCGTCGGCTGTCTGATGGCAGCCATCACGCTGATCGTCCGTTCAATCAAAGAGAAAAAGGAGTAGGGGAATGAGTGAAATTAAAGTCGATGAAACCCTCGCGGGAAAGCGGCTTGACGAAGCGCTCACTTCAGCGGGTGTCGCCCCTTCGAGAGCGAAGGTACAATCGCTTATCAAAGAAAATAAAGTATTGGTTAATGGAAAGGAAGAAAAAGCACACTACGAGTTAAGACTTTCCGATGTTATAACATACCAAGAATATACTAATAAACTACCAACGCTAGAAGGGGAAAATATCCCGCTTAACATCGTGTTTGAGGATGAAGATATTCTGGTCATCAACAAGCCGGCTGGTCTCGTTGTTCATCCGGGCAATGGCCACTATGACGGAACGCTCGTCAACGCCCTCATCTACCACGAAAAAGAACTCGCCAATCCTGAGGACGAAATTCGTCCTGGCTTGGTCCATCGGATCGACAAAGACACGTCCGGTTTGCTTTGCATCGCCAAGACGGATTTAGCCTTCCAAAGTCTTTCGAAGCAACTCTCTGGCCACTCCATGCACCGGGAATACTATGCCTTGGTCAAAGGAACAATTTATGAAAACGATGGCAAAATCGATGCCCCTATCGGCCGCGATCCCAACCATCCGACGAAGTTCGCTGTCGATCCGAAAAAAGGCAAAGAGGCGGTCACCTACTTCCATGTTGAAAAACGTTTTACTGAACCGTTCACTTTCGTCTCTTGCCGTTTGCTTACCGGCCGGACCCATCAGATTCGGGTTCACTTGGATTACATTGGCCATCCCGTTATCGGGGATCCCCTTTATGGCGAGGGGAACCGCAAACTCTATGACAAAGGACAACTCTTACACGCCTACCAATTGACGTTTACCCATCCGCGGAGCGGAAAAACGGTGACTTTTAAAGCCCCGTTGCCCGATTATTTTCAAGAAATCCTCGATAAACTCAATTGATTTTCTTAAAATTTGCAAAATTTAATTTCGCGACTTTTTTCAGTTCGTCCTGGCCGTACTTGGCGATAAACGCCTGGATGAAACGATCGACTTCTTCACTCGCACCGAAAGGAATATCCATCTGGTAATGATTTGATAATTCCTGCATTTTCCTTAAAAACGAATAGCGGGCGATCACGCTCGCCAAAGCCACGGAAGGATAAAGCGATTCGCCTTTGGTGTGGAAGGTGATGTTTTTCACGACATCCTTTTCCCCTTTGAGATAATGAAAGTAAAGCCCCGGTTCGGCAAATTGGTCTTGGTAAATAAAAGCCTCCGGATGCTTTCCCCGAAGATTGAGGTCGCAGCGGTTGTGCATCTTCGCCTTAATCGCGTTCATATTGAGCTCGTCATGGATCTCGTTGTATTTGTCGTTGGGGAGGGAAAGTTGCGAGTAATCGAACTCCTTGATCAAAAGAGGCCCGATTTGCAGGATATATTCGTCCGACATTTTCTTACTGTCGGTGACCCCGAGCTCATTAATTCGACCTAATTTAGCCTCTTCGACGTAAGCGGCGCAAACGCAAATCGGCCCAAACACATCACCGGTTCCGACTTCATCGCTTCCGATTTGAGGATATTTATTGAGGACGACCGGTCCCGGATGCATCGGTCCATGGAGAATTACCTTGGGCAAAACAGGCTGAACTGCGGTGTTATGGGCGTTTTTGTCCCAAATCGCTGCTTCTTCGATGGCGTTAGGCCCTTGAAAAGAAACCGAGACCTTGCCTTCTTTGTTCCGCTTAAAAATGCTGACGGCGAAGCCTTCGCCCCGGGCGAAGAGATCAATATATTCATTCGGGGATTCTTCGGCGAAACTCTGATAGAAGTCCTTCATTTTCGCCAAAGTGGACTCATCGGGTTTAAAGGAATAGGAAGGCTGAACTTTTTTCATAGGATTATCTTAACATAACCCCCGAGGAGTGCGGATGGCGTTTCTTCACTAAGAAACGAGGTGGGGTGATATAATGCGTGCATGCAAAACATCTACGAGAAGTTTGAATTTCAAAAAATCACCGACAAAGTCGCCGCTTATGCGCGCAGCGAAGTCGGAAAAACCCTAGCACGCAATCTGACGATGATTCCCGAAGAGGAGCATCTCAAAGAAGAATTGGCCCGTCTTGAAGAGATGGATTACCTTTTAGCGCGCTATGGCCGCTTGCCGCTCGATGTCTCAAGCGATCTTTCCCGGGTGGTCGATTTGGCCCAAAAAGGTGGGGTTCTTTCCATCGAGGACCTCGAAAAAGCCGCCCACGATGTCTTGCAAGAGAAGAGTTTGATTGCTTTCTTCCGCCCCATTACGGATTCGCCGTTATTATTAGCTTACGTCGCCAATTTCCCGCATTTGGATTTTCTGGAAAAGGATATTCACAAGGTGATTGCTCCCGATCTGACGATTTTCGATAATGCTTCACCTAAACTCAAAAGCATTCGGCTATCCATCACCCATCTTGAAAACGAGATGAAGAAGAAACTCGGTTTCGTTCTTGATCAGAATAAAGTCTTTTTAAGCGACACGACTCTAACCCTCAAAAACGGCCATTACGTCTTACCCGTCGCCAACGCTTACAAAAATAAGGTGAAGGGTATCGTCCAGGATGTCTCTGGCAGTGGCGAAACCACTTTCATCGAACCGGAAGTGTTGGTCGAAATGAACAATAAGATGGTCGAGCTCCGCAACGAAGAGCGTGAGGAAATCCGCCGTCTTTTAGCGATGCTTTCCCAAGAAATCGCCTCGGTAGCCGAGCCGGTTTTGCTGAACAACAAGATGATTGGCTATTTGGATTTTCTTCAAGCCAAAGCTCTCTATGCCGACGAAACAAAGAGTCATGTCGCCACGATGGTTAAAGAACCGACGATTGACCTTTATAGCGCCAGGCATCCTTTGATCGATCCCGCCAAAGTGGTGGCCAATGATTTCAAGATGGATGCGAAAACTTCGCTTATCGTGATTTCCGGCCCCAACGCCGGCGGCAAAACCGTCGCTCTCAAAACCCTCGGTTTGCTGGTGCTTATGAATCAATGCGCTTTGGCGATTCCAGCGAATGAAGGAGCGATTTTATCCTACTTTAAGCACATATTCGTCGATATCGGCGATTCTCAGTCTTTGAGCGACAACCTTTCGACTTTCTCGGGCCATATGGCGAATATCGCCGACATCCTGAACCAAGTCGGCGGCCGCGATCTTGTTTTGCTCGATGAGGTCGGCACTGGCACTTCGCCGAAAGAAGGCGAAGCAATTGCCTTTGCCGTCATTTCTTATCTCATTAAAAAACATGCCTACACCTTGGTTTCAAGCCACTTCGAAGGTCTGAAAGCCTATGCGTTGTCCCACGAAGAAATCACCAATGCCTCCATGGTGTTTGATGAAGCCCGCCTTTTGCCCACGTATAAGTTGAAGATGGGATTGCCTGGTGAATCCTATGGTCTTGTCGTGGCCCAGCGTTTTGGCTTGCCAGACGAGGTGCTCCAAAGCGCCCGCACCTATTTAAGCGCTCACGAAGAAACCTCGGTCACCGATGCCATCAAAAAACTTGGGCAAGTCACCAAAGAGACCGAAGACGAAAAGGCCAAAGTTTTGGCCCAAGAAGAAGCCTTAAAGAAAAAAGAAGCCGATCTTTCCGCTCAGGAAGCGTCTTTAAAGATGCGGCAGGATCACTATCTTTCGGATGTCGAAGCGAAAAAGAACGAGATGCTGGACGCCTATCGGGAACAAATGGATGAGATTCTCCATTCGGTCGAACGCAACGATGTGAAGCTTCATGAAGTCATCTCGGCGAAGAAACAGCTTGAAGACCTCGAAGCCAAGGCCCAAGAAGAACATTTTACGGGACCCGTCCAAGTTGGCGATTACGTCAATATCCCAAAGCTTTATTCCTCAGGCAAAGTCATTTCGATTCAGGGCAATAAATTGAGCGTGGTCTCCAAAGAAGGCCTCACTTTTAAAGTCAAAAATGATCAAGTCGTGGTGGTTGAAGCTCCTAAAGAAGAACGGATTCAGCCGATGTCGGGCTTAAAAGTGGACGAGATGATGCTTCAGAAGTCAGTGCCGCTCGAGCTGAACTTGATCGGCCAGCGGGCCGAAGAAGCCGAGCTTAATCTCGATAAATATCTTGATGAATGCCGCCTCAAGGGCTTTAAGCGGGTCCGGATCATCCACGGCTGGGGCGCCGGGGTTTTGCGTTCCCTCGTCCGCGATTACGCCGAAGAACATAAGGATTTCATCGCCTCGTATGAAGGGGCGGATGGCGCCGAAGGCGGTGGAGGCGCGACGATCCTTCATCTCAAATAACTATGGAACTGACGGAGAAACTCAAACGTCTTATCGCTCTTTTACCCGATAAACCCGGCGTTTATCAGATGAAAGACATCAACGATAAGATCATCTATATCGGGAAAGCCAAAAACCTCAAGAAACGCGTTTCCCAGTATTTTCTTCGTCCGCAATCCGGCAAGGTGTTCGCCATGGTCTCGCACGTTGACCATTTTGATTTCATCATCGTCCACACCGATAAAGAAGCCTTCATTCTCGAAATGAATTTGATTCAGACCTATTATCCCCGCTACAACATCATGATGATGGACGATTCCCATTATCCTTACATTGCCGTGAAACGGGACGATGCGTTTCTTAAGATCGCCCGGCGGGCCAACGATAAGCGTTATTTCTATTTCGGTCCCTTCCCGAACGCCTCGGATGCCTACAAGACCATCGACCTTCTGAATTCGGTCTATCCGACGAGAAAATGCCGCACTATCCCTAGCAAAGCCTGCCTCTATTACCACTTGGGGCAGTGTTTAGGGCCCTGCATCAACAAGATCGAACCCGACGTATACGCTCATCTTTATGACGACATTAAGTCCTTCCTTGATGGCAATACCGATGAGGCGGTGAGCGACCTCAAAGACAAGATGCTTAAGGCGAGCGAAGAAGAGCGTTACGAGGATGCCGAATCCTATAAAGAAATGATCGATGCGGTCAACCGCACCACGGCGAAACAGGCGGTGGAACTCAATAGTGACCGGACCGACCGCGATGTCTTTGCCTATGCCGAGCGCGATAGCTATTTGGCTTTATCGGTCATGACCTACCGTCGTGGCCTTCTTTTAGGCAAACACGTTGAAGTAGTGCCTTCTTTCGGCGAAGCGAACGAGCAGGTCGCCGAACTGATTGAGGCCTATTATCAGAATAATGATTTGCCGAGTGAGATCGCCTGCAATGTCGATGGTTTTGCCGAAGAATTCCTTTCGGTCTACCCCGAAGCGAAGCTCATTAGCCCCAAGGAAGGCCGGCTTCTGGAACAGATTGACCTTGCCGCCCTCAACGCGAGGCAAGGTCTCGACGCTCACTTCATGAGCGCCCGACTGGAAGACGACAATGCTGCCTTATTGGAACAATTAGGCCAGCTTCTCAAGATTGAAACCCCTTATCGGATCGAACTTTTCGATAACTCCCACCTTCAAGGCTCTTCGCCAGTGGGGGCCATGGTTTGCTACATCAATGGCGAACCCGCAAAAGGAATGTACCGGAAATTCCATCTTGAGGATACCGACGCCGGCGATGATTACCACTCGATGAAAGAAATCACCTTCCGTCGATATAAGCGGCTCAAAGAGGAAAATTTGTCTTATCCCGATCTCATTCTCGTCGATGGTGGCATCACCCAAGTCCACGCTTGCCTCGAAGCCCTCGCGGAAGCGGAAGTCCAAATCCCGGTCTATGGTCTTTATAAGAACGATAAACACCAAACCGAAGGCATCATCGACCAAAACGAGCAAACCTATCCGCTGGATAACAAGTCGCCGCTCTTCTTTTTGCTCATGCGGATGCAAGATGAGGTTCACCGTTTCGCCATCACTTTCCATAAGAAAGAACGTTCGAAGGCGATGAACCGCTCGCTCTTCGATGAGATCAATGGCATCGGCGAAAAACGGAAAGAGATCCTGCGAAAACACTATCCGACGATCGATTCTTTAAAGGGAGCCACTCTTGATGAACTCAAGCAGGTTTTGCCCGACGAAGTGGCCCAAACCCTCTACGATAAGATCAAAACGCTCTAGCTGGGCTTCTTTTCTTGCCCTTGGGGCTTGAACTGAGTATATTAGTGGGGCGCTAAAGCGCAACTTGCGCCCGTAGCTCAGCTGGATAGAGCAACAGCCTTCTAAGCTGTGGGTCAGCCGTTCGAGTCGGCTCGGGCGCGCCAAAAATAGGGAAAAAAGACATCGATACAGGCTCGATGGCTTTTTTCTTTTTTTGGCCCTAATAAAGAATTAGGTTTAGGATAAAAGACGTATGAGTCAAAGGAAAGAAAAATCCTCTCAGAAACCCGAACGCTTTTCCCATGGTTTTCCGCCCGCTTACGAAAAGGACAGCACGATTTTGATCCTGGGTTCCTTTCCCTCGGTGGCTTCACGCTCAGAAGGCTTCTATTACGCCCACAAACAAAACCGTTTTTGGACGATGTTGGCTTTGCTTTATCATGAGGAAAAGCCTGAAAGCGTCGTCGAAAAGCAACTCTTTTTAGCCCGCCATCACTTGGCTTTATATGACACGATTGAATCGTGTGAGGTGATCGGCTCAAGCGATCTCAGCATCAGCAAGGTCGTGCCGGCTGATCTTTCTTGGTGTCCCGCCAGCATCAAGACGATTCTCCTCAATGGTAAAACCGCCGGAAAACTCTTCGCAAAATATCAAAACTCGCCGGCGGGGATCTCAGTCCATACCCTCCCATCGACCAGCCCGGCGAATGCCGCGTTTTCTTTGAAAGAGCTCCTTCACGAATGGGGTCCATTTCTTTTAGACAATTAAGGCGAATTGTCTAAGAGATTTTTTCGTTTCCTTTTTCGGTTCTTTCCCTAAAACTCCGCCTTCATCGAATGGTTCTAAAAATATTAGGACACGTGTCCTAATTTTGATTAAAATAGATTATGGTATCTATTTTCTTAACCAATGTGGCAGAAGGTGAAAACCCGTTCTAAAATACGAACCGTTCTAAAAAATGAACGGTTTTGGAGGAAAAGAAACTTATGGAAGATCGCAGTGAAGAAATGAAGAAATTGGCGGCGGAGTTCGTCTCGTGCCAGGACGCCTTTATCGCCCTCGGGGATGAGACCCGTATCCACATGATTATCGAGATGCTGCGGATGGGCGAAAATCGTGGCATTCGGGTCGGGGATATCTGCCGGATGAGCAATCTCTCGCGCCCAGCCGTCAGCCACCATATGAAATTCCTCAAGGAGTCGGGGATCGTCAAAGTCCGCAAAGAAGGGACGAAGAACTACTATTACCTCGATGCGAAAAACGCGAAATTCGATGAAATCATCGCCTTATGCCAGCATGCGGAGAAGTTAGCCGCGACCGCCCCGGATCTCTCGAAATAAATGGGAAAAAAGAAGGAAGAACGTTCGAAAACGAGCGTTCTTTTTCTTTTCTCGTAGTCGAAAGAAAACGAGGGCGTTAAGATTAAGACATGGATTCCCTCAAAAGCTTGCTTGATAAGAAACAATACGACCTGATTCTCTCTTTGACCGAGGGGAGCGTGGACGCTGAAGCCATCGTTTATCGGATCTCGGCCCTTTTGGGCAAAGGCCAAGCCAAAGACGCCGAAGCGCTTTTCTTAGCGAACCGCGACTTGCTTTGGTCCTACAATCCGCTTTTGACCATCAAAAGCAACTTTGAACTCCGCTTCATCGCCCAAGAATTCGATGCCGCCTATGATGATGTGAGCTATTTCCAAAATAAGCCTTATGTTTCGCAAGAGATTGAGGAATATCTCCGCGATTTGCCCAAACGGATCCGCCTGAACGAAAAGAATCAGCAACTCGCTCATTCCTATACCCCTGAAAAGATCGAGGAAGTCTTTCATCATTCGAAAGATGATTACGAAGTCCTCAATCTTCTCAATTACCTTCAAGGCGTCTCCGTGCGCGAGTATCTTTCTTATATTAAAGAGCTTTTGGTCTCAAACCGGCATCCTTCGGTCAAGACCTATGCGCTTCTTTTACTGGTTGAAGCGGGCTATCCCGAATCGGTGACGTTCAATAAAAACGGCAAAGTCTATCATGTGATCCCCAAGGATTTAGAACCGCCTTATTCCGGCAAGAGGTTCAACGATTTCGTTCTGTATCTCCGCGATCTTTCCTGCGATCCTTCGGTGAGCGGGGTTGCCACCAGCCTCCTCAATGACTACATCATGGACGTCTATCCGGAAACGGTCATCGCCAAAGCCGAGGATACCCCCTTGGCTCTCGCTCTCATTAAGCTCGCCCGGGAGTATCTCCGCTCAGGGCTTGGAATGGAAGGCTATTACGAAAAATATCATTTGAGTGCGGAAGAAGTGGCTCCTTTAGCAAAAAACATCGATGATGTCCTCAAAGCAGAGCCTCCTCTAAAGATCTAGAAACGGCTTTTTTCTCGGAAAACGAACGCTTTTGGCGCCCAAAATGACTTTTTCAAGCCTTTTTGCTAGCGTCCTATCTAAAGATAGGCTATATTATTCCTCGTGCAAAAACGCATGGAGTGAATAAAAGCAATGCAACACACTATCGAAAAAATCTCCGAGAGCCAAGAGAAGCTCGTCGTCGAGGTTGATGCCAAAGTTTGGAAAGACGCCCAAGCGAAAGCCTTCCAAAAAGTCGCCGCCAAAGTCTCAATTCCGGGTTTCCGTCCGGGCAAAGCCCCGAAAGAGATGGTCGAAAAAGCCATCAATCAGGAAGCCGTTTATAACGAAGCGGTCGAACAAGTTCTGACCCCGGTTTATAGCGAAGTCCTCCAAGAAGAGAAGATCGTTCCCTTCTTCCGTCCTTCCGTCAACGTCACCAAGATGTCGCCGGATGCTCTTGAGCTCGTTTATACCGTCGTGCTCTTCCCGAGTGCGAAATTAGGCGATTACAAAGGCTTAAAGGCCGAAAAGGTCGCTCCGAGCGTCACTGACGCCGAAATCGCCGATTCGATCAATAAATTGCTCCAAGGCAATGCCTCGCTTGCTCTCGTTGAGCGCGAAGCGAAATTAGGCGACACCGTCGTCCTTGATTTCGATGGCTATCTCCCCGATGAAAAGGGCGCTTTGAAGGCCTTCGAAGGCGGCAAAGCCGATAACTATGCCCTTGAACTCGGCTCCCATCAATTCGTTCCGGGCTTCGAAGAAGGCGTCGTTGGCATGAAGAGCGGCGATAAGAAAGATCTTAAAGTCACCTTCCCGACCAACTATGTCAAAGAACTCGCCGGCAAGGAGGCGACCTTCAAGGTCACCGTTCACGAAGTCAAAGAGAAGCAGATTCCTGCTCTTGATGATGCCGCGGTCAAAGAACTCCATATCGCGGATGTGGATACCGTCGCCAAGCTCCAAGCTCATGAGAAAGAAAGCCTTTTGAAGAGCAAAGTCGAAACCGAAGAAAATAAGTATTACCAAGCGATCGTCGATCAAATCGTCGCGAAGACCACCTACGTGATCGATGATGAGATCATCGCCAATGAAGCCGCCAACCTCGAAGAGAACATGAAGAAGCAAGTCGAACAACAAGGCTTGACCTTCGAACAATATCTCGAGATCACCGGCGCCAAAGAGGAAGACCTCAAGAAGACGTATCGCGAACAAGCCGCGAAGAACATCAAAGAGTTCCTCGCCCTTGAAGAAATCGCCAAGGCTGAGAAGCTCAGCGTCAGCGATGACGACGTCAATGCCGAGATCAAGAAAATCGCCGAACAGTATAAGATGAAAGAAGAAGAAGTCCGCAACGTCCTTGCCAAAAACATGGAGCAGTGGAAAGACAATCTTCGCCAGAAGAAGATTCACGACTTCATCCTCTCTGTCTCGAAGTAGCGAAAAATCTTTTGATCGAAAAGCCAAGGTGGGACCGCGGGTTCTGCCTTGGCTTTCTTGACTATTAGCACTCTTTGCTTGACAGTGCTAAGACCCTGCTTATAATGATGGCAGTCATTCTTTCACTCATGAGGAGGAAAAATGTCCATGGACGAAAAACAGCCGAACAATTCCACGCTTGACTTGCCCTTGCTCATTACCCGGGGATTACTCGTATTCCCCAATATGACGGAGTCGATCGAAGCGAGCCGCGCTTATAGCGTCGCCGCGATTGATAACGCCAGGGGAGTGACCAATTCTCTCTTGCTGATCGCTTGCCAGAAAGATCCGAGCAAAAATGACGTTTCCGATGTCAACAGTGAAATCTTTTTAACCGGCACTTTATGCCGGATCGTTAATTTCGTCAATTCGAATTCCGTTTATCGCATTCGCGTGATTGGCTCGAAACGGGTCAGTTTATCGAACATCCGCTTAGAAAATGGCACTTATATCGCGACGGGCACCCTGATTGAAGATGTCTTAGGGGACCGCAACGAAGAAGTCGCCCTCGTCCGCAAAATCGTCGAAAGCATTGAAGCGGCGCCGGCTTTGGGAACTGATATTCCCAAGAGCGCCCTCAACCAGCTCGGGAAAGGGGGTGCCTCCAACGACATCGCCGATACCTTGGCGGCTTATTTGCCGATTACTCTCGAGCAGAAGGTCAAAGTCCTTTCGGAGCCGAACGTCAACGTCCGTCTCCACGATATTCTCGACATCATCGCGCAGCAGAAAGAAATCGATGCGATCGATGAGAAACTCAACGATACGGTCCGGGAACGGGCCGAGAAGTCGCAAAAGGAATATTTCTTGCGCGAGAAGATGAAGGCGATCAAAGACGAACTCGGCGAAGGCGAAGATACCGAGGAAAACGAAGACACCATCAAAGAGAAGCTGGAGAAGAACCCTTATCCGGATAACGTCAAAGCCCGGGTCAAGAGCGAACTGCACCGTTTTGAGATGATGCCCGAAGCTTCCCTTGAAGCCTCGCTCATCATGAACTACATCGATGTCCTTATGGGCGTCCCGTGGTATCAGAAAACCGAGGATAATGATGATTTAGACAATGTCAAAAAAATCCTTGATGAAGACCATTATGGCTTAACTAAAGTCAAACAGCGCATCATCGAGTATCTTGCGGTCAAGCGTTCGACCGGTACCCTCAAAGCCCCGATCCTTTGCTTCTATGGACCTCCGGGATGCGGCAAGACTTCCTTAGGAAAGTCGATCGCCCGGGCTTTGGGAAGGAAATTCTATAAGGCCAGTTTGGGCGGCATTAGCGATGAAGCGGAAATCCGCGGTCACCGTCGGACTTATGTTGGCTCCATGCCAGGCCGTATCATCCAAGGGATGACCCGGGTTGGCACCGTGAACCCTGTCTTCTTGCTCGATGAAATCGACAAGGTCGGCGGTTCGAACTACAAAGGCGATCCCTCGAGCGCTTTGCTCGAAGTGCTTGATCCTGAGCAGAACTTTGCCTTTAACGATAACTACCTCGAGGAGCCCTATGACCTCTCGAACGTTCTCTTCATTGCCACGGCCAACTACCTTGAAAACGTGCCCGCCCCGTTACGGGACCGGCTTGAGCTCATCGAAGTCCCGTCCTACACCGAACTCGAAAAGATCAAAATCGCCGAAGGCTTCCTCATTAAGAAGCAAATGGAGGCGAATGGTCTCAAAGAAGGCGATGTCCACTTTGAAGAAAGCGGCATCAAGGAAATCATCGAAGCCTACACCCGCGAAGCCGGCGTTCGTGAACTCGAACGTTTGATCGCCTCGTGTTTCCGCAAAGCGGTGGTGGAATTGATCCAACATCCGGAAACGAAGAAGCCGATCGTGATTGACGCCAAGCAGGTTCAAACTTATCTTGGCGTGGAGATCTTCGAAGACACCAAGAAAGAGAAGAAACCGCAGATTGGCGTCGTCACCGGTTTGGCTTATACCGAATACGGCGGCGATATCTTGCCGATCGAAGTCAATTTCTTCCCTGGCAAAGGCGGGCTTGTCCTCACAGGCAAACTCGGCGATGTCATGAAGGAATCTTGCACGATTGCGGTCGACTATGTCCGCGCTAATAGCAAGAAGTACGGCATCGACGATAAGCTCTTCGCCGAGAACGATATCCACATTCACGTCCCCGAAGGCGCAGTCCCGAAAGATGGGCCGAGCGCCGGCGTGGCCATCACGACTGCGATCATCTCTTGCTTGACGCATACGCCCGTGGACAATAACGTGGCGATGACGGGCGAGGTGACCTTGCGTGGCATGGCCCTTCCGATCGGCGGACTTCGCGAAAAGTCTCTCGCAGCTTTACGGAGTGGCATCAAAACCATCATCGTGCCGCAAGAGAACAAGAAGGATGTCTCCGAACTCCCCGACGAAGTGAAGAGTTCCCTCAAGATCGTCTTCATGGATAATGTCGATGACGCCGTGAAGATTGCCCTCTTGCCGAAAAAAGCCTAGATGAAAAAATAGGAGTCCAGCGAAGAACTGGACTCCTTTTTGTGTGGCAAGAATTAGCGGGCGATTTTCTTAAATGCGTTCGGCGTGAGAACGTTAACCCCAGCCTCTAAAGGGAAATCGGGGACGTTCCGGGTCAGAAGATAGGGGATCTTCAGCCGTTTGGCGGTCTCGCTCATCACCGCGTCCTCGTAATCCTTGCTTTGGAGCGCCAGGGCATCGAGGCAATCGCTGGCGGTGGTGTCCGCAAGATGAAAGATCTTGAGAAGCTCCGCGATGACGTTTTGCGTTTTGTTCTCATCGTGGAGGACGTGGTGGGTCAAATAATAAATATCGGTGAGGGATTTGGCGGTGATAAAGCCTTCGATTTCCCCACGAGCCACGGCCTCTATGAGGGGTTCCTCTTCCTCGGCGAAAGGAAGCCGATTCTGGAGATAATCGATGATGAGGCAGGTGTCAAAGAGCACTTTCATATTTTCGAAAGCCGTTCCTTTTGGATGGCATCTACATCGACATCATTAGGTAAAACTCCCCGTAAGGCGTGGGCGGAAGCGAGCACTTCTTTGAAAGGGCTCGTGATCCGGGCGATGATTTTGCCCTCTTTGGAAATGAGGACATCTTCTTCGCTGGACTTTTCGAGGTATTTTTTCTGGTTTTGTTTGAATTCCGTCACGGTGACGATCATCGTTTTATCTCCTTTGCTGCCTTTATTATAATCGGAATCCGTACGAAAAAAATATTAAAACGTACGAAATAATAAAAACTTTAGTACGATTTAACTTTTTTTAGGACGAGTCTCTTTCTTTTTATCGAAGATGGGGGAGAGGCTTGAACTCCTGGAAAAAGGCCGACCCTGAATCGAAAGAAGCCCCTTTTGCGGGGGATATTGCTATAATCAATCTATGATTAATTTTCATGATGCTCATTACGTGATCTCCTGCCCCGATTACACCTACCGTCCTAAAGATAACTACCCTGAGGTGGTCTTCTTAGGCCGAAGCAACGTCGGCAAGAGTTCTTTGATCAATGCTTTATGTGGGGCTCGGGTGGCTTTTGCCTCCAAAAAAGCCGGCAAAACCCGTTACCTCAATTACTTTTTGCTTGATAAGAAATACTATCTCGTCGATGCCCCAGGCTATGGCTTTACCCGTTATGGCAGTCAAGAAGATGAAGCCTTTGGCACGATGATGGAGACCTATTTCGATAATCCTTTATTAAAAGGGGCGGTGCTCCTCCTTGATGCGAGACGGGAGATGAATGACGATGACACGATGCTCTTGAAGTTCTTGAAAAAGAGCCATGTGCCGACGATTTTGGTCTTCACCAAAAGCGATTTGGCCTCGCAAAGCGAACTGGCTCACGCCAGAGAAGAAGCGCTCCATAGCGGCCTCGCTCAGGTCTATTTCTCTTACGATGGGAAAAAGATCGATCCTTTACGGAGCCTCATCGCCCACTTTTACGGGGAGTAATCCCCGTTTTTCTTTCGCGCTTTCCTCTAGCCTTTTCGCTCGGATTACCCTATAATACCCCTCCTATGGAAAAACTTGAGCCCTTCTTATTCGATCAAAAAACCACGCTGGTTAATTTAACCTCGTCTTTATTAGCCCACTATGGCGTGACGCCGTTTCATGCGACGATCCCGGAAGTGGACGAAGTGATGAAAGGCCATCAAAAGATCGCCTTTTTGCTCTTTGACGGCTCGGGTGAATTCAATCTTGGCCAATATCCGCATACGACTCGGTTTATCCGCGAGCATAAACTCATGACGATTCATTCGGTCAACCCCGCGACGACCGTCGCGTGCACGACCGCCTTATTGACGGGCAAAAACCCGATTGAAAACGGCTGGCTCGGCTGGTCACTTTATATCGATGGCTATGGCGATCCGATCGATGTTTTCCCCAATACGGATTCTTTGACGGATGCCAAAATCGCTACCCCTGAAGTGATGAAAACGATGTGCCCGTTGACTTATATCGATGCCTTATTGAAGGAAAAAGGCGTCAAAGCCCGCCTCGATCTCCAAGCCCCGCTTTGGGATGGCAAAGGTCCGAAGAAGCTTAAGGATCTATCCCTCCATGCCAAAACCTTTTTCGCCGAAGGGGGACAGTTCTACTATGGCTATTGGACCAACCCCGATCACATCATCCACGAAAAGGGCGTCCGTTCGTGGAGTTTGCATCATACCTTGAGACAAATTAACCATGCGGTGAAGAAATTCGTCAAGGAAAACCCCGATGTCTTGGTCTTCACCTTAGCCGATCATGGTCTTATCAACGTCCAATATCGCGATATCAAAGCCTTCCCGCTCGTCGAGAATTGCTTAAGAAAACCTTGCGCCATGGAAGGGCGAACTTGCTCCTTCTTCATCAAACCCGAGATGAAAGAGCAATTCGAACGGGAATTCAATAAAGAATTCGGCGACCGCTTCGTCCTCGTCAAAACCGAAGATTTGCTGAAAGAACATTACTTCGGTGAAGGAGAGATCAACCCTCACGCCTCGGCTTCCTTGGGCGAGTATATCGCCATCGCGACGAAGGATCAGCTCCTCATGGATACGAGAACCCATTCGAAGTATACGGTCCACGAAGGCCATCACGCCGGCGCCACCAAAGAAGAAAAAGAAATTCTCTTAGCGGCTTACAATCGCTAATGTACAATCGCTGATGAAGCCCCGGAAGGGGCTTTTTTGTTGACGGTTTATTTAAAGGGCATAAAATAGAAGGGTCAAAAAGCACATCCAGAGCAATCTGGAGCCGCAAAACTACAAGGGTCTCCTCGAGATAGCCAGCTGCCATAGAGTGAATGGAAAACAAAGAGAGTTTTTTCAAAAGGCATCGTCTGGCGATCATGGGAACATCCCTCATGGTTTCTATCGTCGCTTTGGGCGTTTCGACCTACGCCTGGTTTGCGACCGCCTTTATGGACCGGGTTTTGATTTCCAGCGGCGATCTCACCGTCACCCAGGCCAAATTTACTTATTATCGCTGGGCTTTCACGAAGACCGGCGGTTTTGTCATCCCTTCGACCTTGATTTCGGGCGATGGGGCTTTCGTGAGCGGCGATAAAGTCTATAAGGTCTCGAGGTCCTCCTATAACGAAGGGGACACCGATGCTTTTACGATGAATACGTATGACCCTTATCTTTCGGATATTTGGGCCGTTTATAGCAGCGAGCCTTTGAATCAACGCACCGAATCCTTTGTTAAAGTCGATGTGACGGTTCAGACTTCCTGCAACTTCGATTTCGCCCTCAAAGGCGTGATTGATTCGTCCTATACCCTCAGCGATAGCCATGGAGGTTTACTCTCCAAATATATCACGTTCCGGGCGCTTCCGGGTTCCGCCTTTGCGACGCCAACCTTAGGAAGTGACGATCAGGCGGTTTATAGCGCTTTCGTGGCGAGTTTTAAAACAAACTATTCCGGAAGCGTCTATTCTTTTAGCGACGCCCTGACTTCGATTGACCTTGCCAGCGCCACCTCAGTAATGGGTGGAAACGTCGATGGCTCCGTGACGACGACGCTTAGTTATTGGCTTTGTCTGGATTATGACGCGACCAAACTAAAGACTGATTTCTCGGGCGTCGATTTTTACGCCTCGGATTATACCCTCCATCAAAATTTCTATTACACCCTTAACGGGACTCAAAACGGGATTTGAGCCGCCTCAAGCTAAAATAAAACCTCCGTTTGTGAAGTGTACCCCGAATTCTGGACCAAACCAGAAAGCGGGGTACTTTTCTTATGAAGTACACATTCGATCAGAAGCTGAAGTGGGTGAGGGACTACGTGTCCGGGGGATCGGCGCCGATCCCCGAAGGGTGCCCCAGCTCACTCGCTGTTTGGCATGCCAAAATCATGCGGTGGATTCACGTCTACGAGCGGTTCGGCGCGGAGGGCCTGAGGCACGGGCGCACGAGGAAGTTCACGAAAGAACAGAAGCTCGCGGCGGTGAGGCGCGTCCTGGCCGGCGAATCGGCCAAAAGCGTCGGGTTTTCCCTCGGCATGGCGTGCGACTCTTCCGTCGTCTGCTGGCTCCGGGCCTATCGAGAAAAGGGCGAGG